>Ga0209755_10000780_pt1 | contig 55442 bp, 62 predicted proteins | sample TergutCo191P1_FD_187301 | JGI IMG/M metagenome (GOLD analysis project Ga0209755, IMG submission 187301) | Cornitermes sp. P1 segment gut microbial communities from Petit-Saut dam, French Guiana - Co191P1 (SPAdes) (version 2) | ecosystem: Host-associated > Arthropoda: Insects > Digestive system...
AGCAACTCCGGCCATCACGGTTGGCAATAACCGCTGACGGCGAATCTCTACACTTTTCCGTTGTACCAAAAATGTCACAATACGACCGTGCGATAGCATTATCGCGGAAAGTGCAGCCGCCATGCCCGAAAAAGCCGTTAATGTCGCCGAGGCCGAAAAGCCCGTGCGCAAGCCGCCCACGCCGTACCACCCCGCGGCGTTCTCCGCCATCGGGTTCTACCTGCTTGAGTACCAAAAGAGCGGCGAGGTCACGCTTGAAGAGGAGCACAGCCTCTCCAAGGAACCGCCGCGGATTGATATCATCATCATAAAGAAGAACCCAGCCACCAAAATAGACCGGTGCTGGGCACGTATCTTTCGTAGTCACAACATTTTAGAGTACAAAAGCCCTGTTGACGCCCCACCGTCTATCCACGTCTTCAACAAGGTGGCTTTCGGGTACACCGGACTCTACGCCTCGCAGAAAAAGGTCTGTCTCACCGATATGAGCGCGACCATAGTTTGTTTCAAAAAGCCGGAAAAATTGCTCGAAACCCTCGAAAAAGATTTAGATTACAGGGTGTTGCGAGAAGAGGGCGGGATATATTATATTCATAATAATGGTACCGCACCGGAAAAATCGCTGGCGGTGCAGATAGTGGTAAGCTCCGAGCTGCCCGACAGCGAATTTTTCCTGAAAACCCTTAAACGTGGCATAGACCGCGCGTCGGCGAGGAAAATAGCGGAGCTCGGCCGCAGCTGCCGGGAACACCTGCTCCCGTGGTTACTGACGGTATACAAAGAAAACATGGACATTTTAACGAAGGAGGGCGGTATGATGGACACCCACGCGGCTTTATTGGAATTGGTAGACGAAATCGGATTATTAGACGATGAAAGACGGAGGGTAAGGCAGGAAGGACGGCAGGAGGGGCGGCAAGAGGAAAGGCGTAATATCTTCGAGTTCCTCAAAAACGGCCATACCCTCGAAGAGGCAGAGAAAGAGTTCGCCCTGACGTAATGCCAAAAACGGACGGCCGCCCATACTATGCAATAGCCGCCGTAGGGGCGGGCCTGTGTGCCCGCCCGCGATGCCTGAATTGCGATAAATTGGCATTTGTACCACCCACCGTGGCTTCGACTCCGCTCAGCCACCGGGACCGTTGCCTGAGCGGAGTCGAAGGCAACATTTGCGCCAAATTGCCATTTACCACCCCGCCATAATATATATTAGATAAAATACCCACGGCGCCCGCCGGGATTCTACCTTCGGGCTCTCGTCGTACAAGGTTGGGCCCTCGCAGTACACATAAACAATCCCGTATTACCAGATTAATGCCGAAAAAGGCCGTCCCCGCCGTATCGCCGGGCGTCCTTGCGGCAACCATTAAACCATTTATAAATGAAAGGGCACTCACAATGTCTGACAAAACCAATGCCCGGGACGAAATCCCGGCAAAACCGCTCAAAGACGGCCTGCCGGAGATCATCCCGGCCAAGTACGACATCGTCTTCAAAAAAGTCTTCTTAGAGCACTTGGATCTGCTCGAGTACCTGCTAAAATGCGTACTCGACCTGCCCGACGAGGAGTACGAAGAGCTTACCGTCTCCTGCTCCGAGGTCTTACCCGAAAAGCGCGGCGGGAAGAAAGGGGTACTCGACATCAAGGTCGTCACGAAGTCCGGGATGGTCATAGACATCGAAATTCAGCGCGGGGATGTTGCGCAGATGCGTGAGCGGATAGTATTTTATATTTCAAGTCTGATCAAGGACCAGCTGTTATCCGGCGACGGGTACGACGAAATCCGGCGGGTGATAGGGATGGTAATCACCGAGCGCGGGCTGATACCGGAAGACGCGGAGTACCACCACCGGTTCACGCTCTACGACATAAAAACCGGTGTAGCATTGACGGACCTGATCGAGGTCCACACGCTGGAATTAGCTAAATTACCGAAAGAAAACGACGGCAGCGGCCTGTGGCGCTGCCTTAAACTGTTAAACGCCGAAACCCGAGAGGAGCTGGATATGATAGCGGAAATGAGCCCCGAGCTGAAAAAAGCCGCCGGCATAATGAAGGCGTACTCCGAACTTGACCCGAAGACTCGCCGCGAGTACGAACTGCTCATGCTGGCGGAGATGGACGACAGGGTGAGGCTGAGGGCGGCGAAGAAGGAGGGCAGGGCCGAGGGTATGGCCGAGGGTATGGCTCAAGGTATGGCCAAAATCATCGCCCTGATCGAAAAAGGCGTACCGCTTGAAGAAGCCAAAAGGCTCCTCGGCGTCAGGGAGCAAAAGGATAATTTGTAGGTATGTTTTTGATGTTGGTGGCGTTGCACGCAACGCCCCTGCGAATTGGGTTTTATATCCATCATACAGCCCAAAAAAACAACGGCAAACAAAAATTTCCCGCGTCACAAACAGATATTATCGGCGATGGCCCCAAATTTCGCCGGCCCTATGCCTTTCACCTTTAATAGGTCCTCCTTTTTGCGGAAGGGGCCGCTTTTGGCGCGGTGGCTGATTATCCTTTGGGACATTGCGGGGCCGATGCCTTTTAGCGTTATCAGCTCGGCCTGGTCTGCTGTGTTGATGTTTACGCATGGGGGCGGTGCGGCGGGCGCCGGCGTTGATTGTTTTGGCGCGGCGTCTGGGCCGATGAGGCCGGTTGCCCCAGGGGGGAGGAGGGTGTCTAACGGTATCTGGCGGCCGGTGCTATCCTCTATTAGTACTGATGACGGCTGGCTGTTGCCGGCGGCGGAGTAGTTAAACCCGGCTAATGCGAAGGCCAGGCTTGCCAGCGAGAGGTTGAGAATAGAGATGCCTGTTTGCCATTTCACGGCCCGCCCGGCGCGCCGATTACCTTCGGCACCGCGAAGTGGCCCTTCTTTACGGAGGGGCCGTTTGCTAAGGAGGTTTCCGGATCGAGAGACGGGGTCTCGATGTCGTCTCGCAGGGGGTCGTGCAGCGGGGCGAGGAAGCACGTAGGCTCCACGCCGGACACGCCGGCCTCGTCGAGCGCCCTGATGTGGCCGATTATGGCCCCAAGCTGCGCCGTGAGGTCCGCGATCTCGCCCTCGGTCAGCTCGAGGCGGGCGAGGGCGGCCGTGTGGAGTACCTGTTCTCTGTCTATCATAACTGTGCCCTTTATTCGTTGCGCTATTGCCTGGACCTTAAAATCAAGGCTCAGACAGTAATATAAAATATTTCACTCCAGCTTTGCAAATTTTGCCATTAATTTTCTCCGCTGCCCGTCGCCGAAGAGGACGGTGATTTTGGTGTCGGGCCCGAATCCGCTGATGGCGGTGATTTTGCCGCGGCCGTAGGTTTTGTGGGTGACCGTCTGGCCCATGCGGTACTGCGGCTCGTACTCCTGGGAGAACTCGTCGTAGGCGGGTGGCGGGTGGCGTTTGGGCGGTGCGTCCGGCGCGGGCGTGCGGGTAGGGGCGGACGCGCCGGCAGGGCGTTTTGGGGGAGGGTAGGATGGCGCCGCCCCCGCCGTTTTGCCGAAAGCTGCCGCCCTCGCCGGGCTTCCGAAGAAGGCGGCGCTGTTGGAGAAGGTGTATAGCTCCTGGGGGATGTCGTCTATGAAGCGTGACGGGTCGCTGGGCTGGATGCTGCCGAAGCGGAAGCGCTGGTCGGCGTGGCAGCACTCCAGGGCCTCCATCGCGCGGGTGCACCCTACGTACAGGAGGCGGCGCTCCTCCTCGATTTTGGCCTCGTCGTCGAAGTTCTGGCGCGAGGGGATGATGCCGTCTTCCACGCCCACGATGAAGACGTTTCTGAACTCGAGCCCCTTGGCGCAGTGCAGCGTCATGAAGTTGACGGCGTTGTCCTCGCGGTTCCAGCCGTCTACGTCGCCGGCGAGCGTTACCTCCTCGAGGAATTTGGAGAGCGTGCCGCCCGCGTTGTCTTCGTACCAGGCAGACAGGGCGTTCATTAGCTCGTTTACGTTTTCCACGCGCGCCGCCTCCTCCTCCGATACCGCGGCCTTCCCGGTCAGCATGTCCATGTAGCCGGTGTGGTGCAGCATGTCTTCGAGTATCTGCGCGGGGGGGGCCTCCTCCTCCATAGACCGGTACAGGAGTTCGAAGGTTTCCCGCAGGTCAATAAATCCCTTGACGGCGCGGGAGGGCATCGACTCGGCGTACCGCTGCATTACCGCCTCCAAGAGGGACAGGCCATGCTGCTTTGCGGCGGATGCCAGCTGCTCCCTGGCCTTGTCGCCGAGCCCCCTCGCCGGGAGATTCATTATCCGCTCGAAGCTCACGTCGTCTTTGGGGTTGACAAGGAGGCGCAGGTAGGCCATGCAGTCCTTGATCTCCATCCGCTCGTAGAAACTTGTGCCGCCCACCAGCACGTAGGGGATCTTGCGCTTGCGGAACGCCTCCTCGAACACGCGCGACTGCGAGTTGGTGCGGAACAGCACGGCGATGTCGGTCCCCGGCATGCGCTGTATCAGCTTCCCGCACTCGCCGGCCACGTAGTCCGACTCCTGACGGTCGTCGCGGAAGCGGTTGATCTTTACCGGGGCGGCCGGCGGCTCATTCGTCCACAGCTCCTTGCGCGCGCGTATCTTGTTGGGTTTGATTGCCGCGTTGGCAAACTTGAGGATCGCGCTTGTCGAGCGGTAGTTCTGCTCGAGCTTGAAGGTCTTGGTGTTCGGGAACTCCTTCTCGAACGAGAGGATATTCTCGATCATCGCGCCGCGCCAGCCGTAGATGCTCTGGTCGTCGTCGCCTACCGCGAAGATCTGTTTGTGCTTCATAGAGAGCAGGTGGACGAGGCAGAACTGCGCGCGGTTGGTGTCCTGGTACTCATCGACCAGCACCCAGCGGAACATCTCCTGGTACTTCTCGCGGATCTCCCCGTTCTGCCGCAGCATGTAGACGGTGTTGGAGATGAGGTCGTCGAAGTCCATGGCCTGCTGGTCTCTGAGCGCCTTCTGGTAGGCGCGGTAGAGCTTGGCCACCTCGCGGTCGCGGAAGCCCGATACCGACGCCTCGAACTCGTCGGGCGTTACGCAGGCCGACTTGCGCGACGATATGATTGACAGCAGGTACTTGGCCGGCGTAGCCTTCTCGTCGAGGTCGAAGGCCGGCATGAGCCGCTTGATCACGGTGAGCTGGTCATTTGTGTCGTAGATTGAGAACGGCTGCGTGTACCCGATGGCCTCGGCCTCGCGGCGCAGGATGCGGCAGCACAGCGAGTGGAAAGTGCCGATCCACAGCCCCGCGGCGGGCGCGTTTATGAACTTCTCCACGCGCTCGCGCATCTCGCGCGCCGCCTTGTTGGTGAACGTGGCCGCGAATATCCGCGACGGGTACACGCCACGGTCGATGAGGTACGCGATCTTGGCCGTAAGCACCCGCGTCTTCCCCGTACCCGCCCCGGCAAACACTAATTCCGGCCCGTCAAGGTAGGCCACGGCCTCGCGCTGCACGTCGTTTAAGGCCAGAGAGTCTAAAATTGTTCCATCCATAAATTAACCGCAATCCTTTTTGCGCGTATCCCGCCGTAGAGACGCAATGCATTGCGTCTCTACAACACCGGGCCGAAACAAATTATCATTTGTCCTATACATTAACATTACCGGTATTGCACAAAAACCGCCTGTAGGGGCGGCCGTCCCCGGTCGCCCGCAACGCATGAATTACAATATCACGCAAAATACACCAACAATCCAACGTAGGGGCGTTGCGTGCAACGCCCCGTGATGCGGTGATTGCGATATACGTTGAATCAGACGCATTTTCGCAATTCAGGCACGGGCGATCGGGGACGATCGCCCCTACAACGTCATTATTGCAACAAATTACCATTTATCCGTACATCAATCATCCTGCGTACTGCTCAGCACCTGTTCTATTGTTGTTGTCCCCTCCAGCACCTTTTTGAGCCCGTCGCGCCGCAGCGAGTCGTAGTCGCCGCGTTTCAGGGCGTAGTGCTTTATCTGTTCGGAGGGCAGGCGCTTTATCACCATGTTGTTTATGTTTTCGTCGGGCACTAAGAATTCGTACACGCCCACGCGGCCCTTGAAGCCGGTGTTGTTGCAGAGGCGGCAGCCTTTGTTGCGGTAGAACTTGAGGCCGGGGCGCAGGCCGCAGCGCTGGAGGAGGAGCGGGTCGGGGTCGTACTGCTCCTTGCACCTGCACAGGCGGCGCACGAGGCGCTGGGCCAGGATGCCTATAACGGACGATGTGACGAGGAACGGCTCAATGCCCATGTCGAGCAGGCGCGTGTAGGCGCTCGGCGCGTCGTTGGTGTGGAGCGTGGAGAGCACTAAGTGGCCCGTTAGCGCGGCCTGTATGGCCATCTGGCAGGTCTCGGCGTCGCGCATTTCGCCGATCATCACTACGTCGGGGTCCTGGCGCAGGATGGAGCGCATGCCCGCGGCGAAGGTGAAGCCGGCCTGCGTGTTTATCTGCCCCTGCGCGATGCCGTCGAGGTTGAACTCGACGGGGTCTTCCATGGTGACGATGTTTATGGCTACGTCGTTGATCTTGCGCAGGCCCGCGTATAGCGTGGAGCTCTTGCCGCTGCCCGTGGGGCCGGTGACGAGCAGGATGCCGTCGGGCTTCTCGATGACCGCCTCGAACATCTCTTTGGTTTTTGGCAGGAAGCCGAGCATGTCTATGGAGATGTTCATGGACTGCGGGTCGAGGATACGCATCACTATTTTCTCGTTGACGCCGCGGAAGCGGGTCATGACGGGGAAGACGGATACGCGCAGGTCGATCTCGCGCCCCTCGTGGCGGATGCGGAAGCGGCCGTCCTGGGGCTTGCGCTTCTCGGCGATGTCCATGTTGGCCATGATCTTGAGGCGCGAGGTGATCTGCGCGCGCATCTGCAGCGGGATGGGGTTCTGCTCTACGAGGTCGCCGTCTATGCGGTAGCGCAGGCGCGTGTAGGTCTCGAGCGGCTCGAGGTGGATGTCGGAGGCGCCGGAGCTTATCGCGTTGACTACGAGCAGGTGGACCAGCTTGACTACCTGCGCGCCCTCTTCGTCGGTGAGGGCGTCGGTCTCCTCCTGCGACTTGACGACTTCAAGCTCGCCCTGGGCCGCAGACGCCGCGGCGTTGAGCAGCTGGGTCATCTCCTCCTTCTGCGAGGCGTAGTTCTTCTCTATGGCCGACATTATGCTCTTCTCGGTGGCGAGCACGGGGTCTATCTCGCGGCCGGCCTTGAACTTAAGGTGGTCTATGATGCGCAGGTTGGTGGGGTCTACCATGGCGACGGTGAGGACGCCGTTGCGCTCGAAGAGCGGGATCACCTTGTACTTGCGGGCCATCTCCTCGGGGATGACGCGCAGCAGCGCGGGGGAGAAGTTGAACTGCTGGAGCACCACGTGCTGGATGTCAAGCTGCGCGCTGAGGACGTCTACGAGCTTGGCCTCGGTGATGAACCCGAGCTTGACAAGGCAGTTGCCGAGGAGCATTTTGGAGTGCCGCTGCTCATCGAGCCCCTTCTCGAGCTGCTCGTTTGTGATGAAGCCCTGCTCTATGAGAATCTCGCCGATGCGTTTTTTCTGCTGCAGGTGTATCTGCTCGCCGAGTACGGCGGTTAGGTCCTCGTTCGTTATGAACTTGAACTGCACGAGCGTGGCGCCGAGGCTCATGCCGTTGCGGCGGCACTCCCGCAGCGCTATAAGGAGCTGCTCTTCGGAGATGAGGCCCTGCGCCAGCAGCACCTCCCCCAGCTTTTTATAACGCTTTTCCGCCATCATAAGCAACAGGGCCTGTTCTTGTTAGATCTTACGGTTAAACATTATGCCCGTGCCGTCCGGCGGCCCGTGGAGCCGCGCGCGGTGCGGGCATAATGTTTAACCGCCTCTTCAATAATCGCAGAATTGATAATCACGTATATAATATATATGATAGGCTCCTTCAAAATCAACGCCGCCAATAAAAAAGATTTTGGCTTTGACTTTGCCTCTGCCCATAAATTATTATTATAGATTATGGCAAAATCCATCGGCACAAACGGCATCGACATACAGCGCAACTACCTGTGCGTGGTCCAGTACAGTTCGCGCGACGCCTCGGTCAGGCAGGTTGCTATCCAGCCGTTGCCCGTATCGGCCGACCTTTCGGCCGGTTCGAGCACCGCCGCCTATTGGGACGCGGTAACAGCTGGGCTGCGGGTGATCCGCCGGAACATGCGTTTTGCGGGGTCCGATGCGGCCTGTTCGTTGCCGTGCGACATGGCGGTGGCGCGGGCGCTGGAGGCCGAGAGCGACGAGCCGGACCAGACGGAGGCGCTGCGCTGGGAGCTTGAGGCGAGCCTTGGCGGGCCGGTAAGCGGCTACGCCTACGACTTTTACGAGGTGGACCCCGGGCACCTCGTAGACCGCCGCCGCTACATAGCGGCAGCGGTGCGCACCGAGGCGATATCTAAGCTAAACAAGGCCGTGAAGGCCGCCAAACTGCGCGCCCCGCTCATAGATATAGATCTGTTCGCGCTCACGCACACCTTCCAGGCCAACTACCGCGAGCGGCTCGGCGAGGCCTCCATCCTCGTGCACGGCGAGCTGCACCGGACCAAGCTGATATTGGTGTACAACTCCTCATACGTAGACCACCGCGTGGCCGACTTCAACGTGGAGGGGCGGGGCGCGGCGGAGTACGCGGCGATGCTGCGCTACGAGGCCTCGCTGCTAATGGCCTCCGGCGCGTCGGTAACGAGCATAGCAAACGACGGCGACGGCGCCGCGATGTATCTGGCCGGGGCCCTCTTCACCGACCGCGCCATCCTGACCGCGCTTTTGGGCGCCCTGCCGCGATGCGAGATGCTCGACCCGTTCAGGAAAGTGGTCTGCGCCGTGCCCGGCATGGAGAGCGAAGAAGTAAGGACTACCCACTCCCCGCAGCTCGCCGTAGCGGTAGGGCTCGCGCTGAGGGGGGAGGAATCTGCATGATAAGGCTGAACCTCGCCAAGGGCGCCCCCAGCCCGAAAAAGGGCGGCGCGCGCAAGAAACGTAAATCGCCCACGCCGGCTTTCATAATGTTTTTGATCCTCCTTGCCGGAGGCGGCGGGTACTACTACTACACTGTCATGCTGCCCGAAATCAGGGAGGCGCATACGCCGCCGCCCCCCCCGCCGCCCAAGCCGCCCGTCCCCCTGCCCAAGGACGGCGCGAAGCCCGCTGACCTGCCGTCGTCGCATGTGCGCACGCAGATCGTCGAAGACGTCGTCAAGGAGATCTCCGGCGAGCCCTCCGCCGCCGCGGCCGCCGGCCGGCTCGATGCCCAGTATTCCGACATGACCATCGCCGAGAAGATCAACTACGAGGTCCTCTTCGCGCGCAACGTCTTCAACATGGTGACCAAGCTCACCCCGCCGGGCATAAAGTTCCGCTCGCTCGAAGTAGAGAACTTCCAGTCCGTCTACCTGAGCGGCGCCGGGATCACCCGCGAGATGGTCCAGGAGATGTTCGCCGCCTTCAGGAGCGAGCGCGGCGAGCTAATGCCCAGGCCCTACTCTAACATCAAGGACGACCCGGGGGAGGGCGGCAGCTACAACTTTACCATAATGCACAAACCGCGCTTCCAGACAGTGGCCGACCCGTACCAGGCGATCGAACACGTGGGCTTCCGCGACATCCTGCAGCAGCACGTGCGCGACTTTTCGCGCATGGCGGGCGAAAACAACTTCATAATGTCTGCCGCGCCGGCCCAAATGCTCGTCGAGCGCACCGGGAGCTACCGCCGCGTGACCTTCAAGGCCGCCGGCATGTCAACCTACAAGGACTTCCACAGGTTCGTGCTGGCGCTCTACGACGCCAAGTCGCCGGCGGCGTTCAAAAAGGTCTCTATTGCCCCGGTCAAGGACGAGCAGGTGATGGTTACGGCGGAAGTGCTGTTTACGGTCAAGGAATGACAAAATTGCGGATAATATCCGGCGACCTTAAGGGCCGGTATGTGGAGGCGGGGGAGGGCGCCGGGTTCCGGCCCACGCAGGAGCGGGTGCGGGAGTCGGCGGCGGAGATTGTCAAGCGGAAGATTGCGGGCGCTGCGGCCGCCGATGTGTGCGCCGGCAGCGGGGCGTTTGGGTTCGAGATGGTGAGCAGGGGCGCGGCGCGGGTCGATTTCGTGGAGGCGGACGGCAGGGCTGCCGGTACAATCGCCTCGAACGCGGTCAGGCTCGGCATTAACGGCAGGATAAATGTCATAAGGGACGACGTCCGGCGTTTTGTCAATACCGCGGGCAGGTACGACATCATCTTCTACGACCCGCCCTATGACGATGACGGCCTGCGGGGGCTTATACCCGGGCTGCTGAACATGTTGAAGGAAGACGGTTTGTTGATATACGAGCGCCGCCGTTGCCGCAGCGAGAAAAAAACGGCTGATACCGGCGGTAAAATAAACATCGTCGATGCCCGTATTTATTCCGGTACGGTTATCGAGATATACAAGAGGGAGAGCAATGCCGACAGCGCTTTATCCGGGGACGTTTGACCCGGTAACATACGGCCACATAGACATAGCGGTGCGGGCCTCGAAGATCTTCAGGCGGGTGGTGGCCGTGGTGGCGACCAACCCCGTGAAGAACCCGCTCTTCACGCCCGAGGAGCGCGTGGAGATGGCGCGCGAGTCGCTAAGGGATGTGCCGCGCATAGAGGTCATAAGCTACCCGGGCCTCATAATAAACTGCCTGAAGGAGTACGGCGCGTCGGCGATAATCCGCGGCCTGCGGGCTGTCTCCGACCTCGACTACGAGTTCCAGATGGCCTTCACCAACCGCAACATGCTGGAATCGGCCGAGACCATCTTCCTTATGCCGAGCGCCAAATACGCCTATCTGAACTCTACATTGGTAAGGCAGATAGCGCAGCACGGCGGGGATATAGGGGAGTTCGTGCCGGAGTGCGTTAAGCGGAAAATTTTAGAGAAGATGCCGGTCTGAGCCATGTACTACGACACACCTAAACTGTCGCCCTGCATCAAGGGGCTTATTGCCGCCAACGTGATTCTTTTTATTGGGCAGATGCTGCCGATAGACGGCGTCTTCCACACCGGTTTGGGCGGCATAAGGGGCAACCTTGTGACCCTGTGGGGGGCGAACATCCCGGTCTCCACGTTCCACGATTTTCAGCTGTGGCGGCTTGTGACGTACATGTTCCTCCACTCGGAAGACCTCTTCCATATCCTCTTCAACATGCTTGCGCTGTGGTGGTTCGCGCCGGAGATTGAGGATATTTGGGGTGCGAAGAAGTTTTTGATTTTCTACTTTGTGTGCGGCGTGGGCGCGGGGCTGTTTTCGGTGTTCTACCTGTTTGCCGGGTACCCGGTAGTTTTCGTGATAGGCGCGTCGGGGGCGGTGATGGGGGTGCTTACGGCGTACGCGGTCTACTATCCTGAGCGGACGGTGCTGCTGTTCTTCGTCATCCCCATGAAGATCCGCACCATCGTGATAGGCTACGCGGCGGTGTCGGTGCTTATGTCGCTGCGGATCACGGCCGGGGGCGTATCGCACATCACGCACCTCGGCGGGATAGTGGTCGCGTGGTGTTTCTTAAAAGTTTACCCGTCTATTGAGATGGCGGTCAGGAAAAAGATGTATATTATGAGAAATAAGGGTCGAAAGGGGTGATTATGAAAAAAGTTATTTTCGCCGTGCCGGCGGTTATCTTTATCTGCGCGAACGCCGCCGCTGCCCAGACAGGCGGCAGGAGCGTTATCACCACGCCGGAGGGGATCGAGATCGTTGAGGCGGTTCCGGTGGAGGAGATTTCACGCGAGCGCCCGCGCAGGATGGCCCTTGTCGATGACTCGGGCGCGCCCGTGGCCGACGAGTACCAGGTGGATGATGACGATGAGGAGGAGAAGCCCGAGTTTGTATCGATACACACGGTGGATGTGATAAAGCGCGAGGTGACGGACACCTCGGCGCGGGCCAAGACGAGCGCGCACGAGAACCTGCTGGGGATGGGCGGGCGCTTCTACGTGGGCAACATCGTGGGAATGGGCGGGTACCTCAAGGTCCCGGTGGGCAGGATATCTCGCGTAGACATAGGCCTGGGGCTGGGGTTTGGCGCCCGCAAGGATGGCTACAACTGGGCGTATCACCTTGAGGGGGCCGGATCCTACGAGTGGCGCGTAGATGTAGACGACGGCGTTTTGGGGTGGTATTTGGGGCCGGCAATGTCGGCTGGGTGGAACTGGACGAGCAAGGAATTCCCAGACGCGGAAAAGGAGACAACCGACGCCGGCGGAAATGTGGTTGTGGTTCCGGACCCGCACACAAAGCACTACAGCGGTTTCGGCCTGGGGCTCGGCGGCGTGCTCGGCATAGAGGTTGACCTGAGCTTCATAGACGCCGACCACTCGCTCTATTCGCTGAAGGACACCTCGATTGGGATGGGCGTTAAGCCGATGTTTTACATACGTGACAAGCACTACAACGGGTTCACGTTCGCGTTTGTGGTGTCGGTGCGGCGGGCGCTTTAGGGGAAGCGGCAATGCCGGAACCGCGGTAAGCCGCGTCCCTACAGCACCTTTATGTCCTGATCGACCAGTTTCAGCGTCTTGCTGCTGTTGAGCATCTCGTTTAGGACCATGTTTCTCTGGCCTATTGAGAAGATGGTGCCGGGGTAGGCGCATCTTTCTACGCGGATGAAAGAGCCTGAGAAGTTGTTCATGGTTACACTTAGGGCGCGCATTTTTTCGTCGAGCCCGAGCATTTCCTGCTTTATCATGATGATGGCGTTTCTGAGTTTGCGCACGAACTCCTTGTCCTGCCGTTTTGCCGGCGGCAGCGTTTCGAGGGTGAGGGCCAGTTTTTTGATGTTGTCTTCGTGCTGGGCGGCCATTGTCCGCATGGAGGCCATCTGGGCGACGAGTTCCGGTTCGGGTATGATTTGGATGAGCGTTTTCACGCCGCTGATGTTGCCGGCGGTTTTCAGGATTATGGATTCGTGGGCGGCGAGCGTTCCGCCGGCGACCGAAAGGTTGTGCCCGTAGATCTTTATGGATTTGCCTGCGGTGATGTTGCAGTTGATCGCCTCTCTGGCGACGTTGACGATGCCGCCGGCGATGACGGTCTGGTTTTTGACGTAGACTAAGTTCACGTCGCCGCCGGCGTCTATGACGCCCTTGCCGTTGCCCACGAACCCGTAGCGGCAGAGCACGTTGCCCTTGACGGTGACCTTGGCGTCTTCTATGGTGCCGTTGATCTGCAGGTCGCCGCCGCAGTTTACCTCGAATCCGCTCTTGACGTCGCCGTTTACGCCCACCGTGCCCTCGTAGGTCACGTTGCCGGTGGAGTAGTCTACGTTTCCGGGGATCATGTACCCCTCGGAGATGTTGACCACCGCGCCGTCGAAGTTCACTATGCCGTTTGCGGTGGCGATTAGCGTGGCGGGGTCGGCGGGGGGGATCATGGTATTTGTGCCTACCGGGAGCTTGGTGGGCGTGCCGTGGGGCGCCGTGAGCTCGCGGCCTGTGATGTCCTTGCCGGTGGAGCCGGGCGTGGGCGGGATGAGCCGCGCCAAAAGCGTCCCTGCGGCGACCGAGGTCACGATGTTTATGTTCCTATAGTCGGCGCTGCCGTCGGGGTTCAGGAGCGGCGCCGGGGAGGTGTCGGTGTTGAAGCAGTAGTCCACGCGGCCGTCCGAGCCCTTTACGGCCGGCGTCCCGCGCGCTATGACGATCGACTGCGGCGTGGCCGGGTTCCCCTTGAAGAAGCGCGCGAGGAAGAAGCGCATCTCGTCGTAGTCCACGCCGTAAGTTATCCCCGCGGCCTTTATCTGGTCGCGGATGGAATTCTCCGCAGGCGTGCCCCCGCGCTCGCCGGCCGGCGTTACGAAGAGCTCGGCCGACATCCTGTCCGGCGCGGCGCGCACCTCCGCCGTGGCGTCGAAGATTATAGCGTGGACCTTGGGTATCTCCGAACCGTCGAGGTAGGCGACCCCGGTAACGGAGGAGGTGTAGATGTTCCCGGCAGCGAAGACGTTGCCCACCTGCGCGATGCTGGCAAGCTCCGGCATACCCGTCCCCTCCACGTCGGGCGTGATGGGCGCGCCGAAGATGTCGTAGCCCAGAAGGCTCGGCGCTCCGGCCGCCCGGCGGGCCACGATGGTGCCCTGGTCTACACGCTGGAACTTGGATGCCAGCGGGGCGATCTGCCAGTAGTGCCTGCTCTCGAGCAGCTGCGCTACCTCAAGGGGCGCGGTGAGGAGCTTCACGGAGATACGCAGCGTACCCACTTTTTCGGTTGTGGCCCCGCCGCCCCGCGCCACCGGGGGCGTCTCAACTTCCCTGGGGTTGCGGTTCCAGTCGTCGGCGGCCGACTTTAGCGCGCCGGAGTCTATGCCGCGCGCGATCTCCTCGCGCTCGAGCGCGGCGCGCAGATGCTCAACGGTGAGCGTGCCGGTAAGCACGGGGTGCGGACGGAGATAGAGACGCGCTGACATACGGTCCATCGCCACGCGGACGTCGATCGAAACAAAATCGGGCATGCTGCGCCCCGCCCCGGAGGCGTTGTTGGTACCCTCTGCCATAAAATCCCTTATTAATGCCCCCCGGCTCCCGTGATAACCCGTCCGCGCCGCGGTCTGTACAATATAATGTGATATGATGTATATTACATAATATACTATGAAAACGGCCGAACGTCAAAATAAAAATAGTACAAATGTTGCCCCGTACGCAGGCCTCGCCGCCGCAGTCGCCTTTCCCGTCGCTATCCCTGGGGTCTACGACTACGCAATCCCGCCGCGTTTTGCCGGTAAGGTGACGGCGGGGCTACCCGTTTTTGTGGAGGTAAGAAAGAGCAGGATATGGGGCGTTGTCCTCGAGGTCAAAGAGGGGTCGGAGTTCCCGGAGCTCAAGGAAATTTTGGAGATCAAGGAGGGGCACTGGACCGACTCGAACCGGTCGCTCCTGAAGCTGTACGAGTGGATGGCAAGGTACTACCAATGCCCGCTGGGGCGGCTGTTCAAGCCGCTTGTAAGCAAATCTATCATCAACAAAAAGCCGAAAACCGTTACGGTGTACAGGTATGCCGGCAGCGATGACGGTATTAACCGCATAGATAGCGCCGGTGCAGGGGCGGCCGGCCGGCCCGCTTTGGACACAATCACCGCCCCGGTGACCGCCGCCGAATTGAAATCGCGGTTCGGCCTCACGCCGTCGAAGATCGGCACACTGTGCAAAAAGGGCGTCCTTGCCAAGGAGCAGAAGACCGTCTGCAGGGACACGAACGAATTTGGCGTTGACGTTGCCGGCGCCGCCCGCGTAACCCTGTCTGTGGGGCAGCAGGCCTGCGTTGACCGTGTCGCGGCGTCAATCGGCGCGCCCGGCGGCAAGCCTTTCCTGCTGTACGGCATAACCGGCAGCGGCAAGACGCATGTTTACACCGAGCTGGCCAAAAGGGCGCTGGCGGCCGGGCGCGGGGTGATCATTCTGGTCCCGGAGATATCGCTGACCCCGCAGACGATTCTGCGCTTCCGGGCCGAAATCGGCGACACGGTGGCGGTGATCCACAGCCGGATGTCGGACGGCGAGCGGCGCGACAGCCTGCAGGAGATAGTGACCGGCCGTCGGCGCGCGGTAATAGGCGTACGGAGCGCGCTTTTGGCGCCAATGGAGAACGTGGGGCTGATAGTCGTGGACGAGGAGCACGACGGGTCTTACAAGCAGAGCGATACCGATCCCCGGTACAACGCGAGGGATGCCGCGGTTATGCGCGGGTTGATGCAGGGCGCGGCGGTAGTGCTCGGCAGCGCGACCCCGAGCCTCGAGAGCTACTATAACGCGCAGACGGGGAAGTACCGCCTGCTTACGCTAAACGAGCGGTTCGGGACGGCGCGGCTGCCGGATGTGAGGGTGGTTGACATGGCGGCAGAGCACAGGGAGAACAACTGGACGGCAATATCGAGGTATCTGGTGACGAGAATGGGGGAGGAGATAAGGGACCGTCACCAGATAATATTGCTGTTGAACAGGCGGGGGTTCTCTACGGTATTGTTGTGTAAGAGCTGCGGGTATTCGCATACTTGCCCGAACTGTTCCGTCAACCTGAGGTTTCATAAGTCCGACACGACGATGAAGTGCCACCAGTGCGGCCACGAGGAGGGTGCGCCCCGATGCTGTCCCAAGTGCGGCGGGATAAAAATTAAGTATCAGGGGACGGCGATACAGAAGGCGGAGGAGCTGATAAGGGAGAAGTTCCCGGAGGCGCGGATTTTGCGGATGGACCAGGACACGACGCGGCGCAAGGGGGCGCACCTCTCTATACTTGAGGAGTTCGAGAGGGGCGGCGCGGATATATTGCTGGGGACGCAGATGGTGGCGAAGGGGCTTAACTTCCCGAATGTTACGCTGGTGGGGGTTCTGCAGGCCGACACGGGGCTGCATTTCCCGGATTTCAGGGCGTCTGAAAGGACGTTCCAGCTGCTGACGCAGGTGGCGGGCCGGGCCGGCAGGGCGGAATTGCGCGGCGAGGTGGTAATACAGACCTACAGCCCCGGCGAGCCTGCCGTCAACTACGCGATGACGCACGATTACCTCTCATTCTACGGCTACGAGATAAAAAACCGCCGGGAGCTCTCCTACCCGCCGTTCGGGAAGCTGGCCAGGGTCATAGCGGAGGGGCCGGACGAGCCGGTGCTGCGCGCCTTCCTGCACAAGTGCGCGAGGGCGCTGCTGTCTGGGGATAATAGTATAAGGGTTTTGGGCCCGGCCCCGGCGGTACTGTCCAAGATTGATAATGTGTACAGGTATTCGATGCTCCTGAAATCCCCCTCCCCCGTACCCTTAGGCGAAGCGCTGGCCAACATCCGGAAAAATGCCCAGGCGGACCTGCCGTCCGCCTGCCGCTGCATTATTGATGTTGATCCGGTGAATATGTTATAGCTCTCTGATATGCGCATATATTATATTGTGAAATGCGTCCTAAACCCTACACCGCCCCCGATGCCGTCTTTACGGCCAAGCTCGGCGCCTGGCAGCCGTACTCCCGGGGATTTATATCCGCGTTCGGGCCAAACGGCTTCGCGCGCCTGAACGCCCTGGACCGCCGGTTCGACCCCGGCCGCCGCAAGATCGTTGCGCTGACCTTCGAGAACCGCTTCGCGCCGCTTGGGGGGCTGGCCGCCGTGATGCGCCTTTTGCCCGGCAGCCTCAGGAAGGCGGCGGAGGACGTGATCATCCTAACGCCGCTCTACGTCAACATCCCAAGCGTGAAGGAGGCGGTCGATGACGGGCCGCTGACGCTTGCCGTCCCGCCCCGGAAATTCAGTTCGCCGCCGTACAAGGGGGAGTTTAGCTGCTACATAGACGGCGACGCGCCCGTTACCGCCTATTATATAGGTATAGAGGGCCGCTTCACGGCGTCGCCGAACCCGTATGCCTACGATAACCCAGACGACCTGCTCGACGACTCGCTGGCGTTTTGCGCCGCGGTCCCGTTTGTGCTGCGTGAGCTTGGTTTTTGCAGGGATATTCTGTTCCACGCGCATGACTGGGAGACTGCGCCGGTCGCGCTGACATCGAAGATCGCTATGCTGGACGGCGTTCTTGAGAGCGCACGGACGGTGCTCACGCTGCACAACTCTTTTGACTGCGGGATAGGGGCGGCGCGGAAAAAGCTGTATTTCGGGGTTGAGGGGGATGGCCGGCGGGGTGACCGTAAGGGCAAGGGGGCTGATGCCAAAGGCGCCGCCGGCAAGGGCATTGATCCCAAAGGCGCGGGGGATGGGGGATGGGTCAAGAATGTCGCCGATACGGTCCTGCAGATGTCGATCCCTCTGCTGAACGGCCCGCTGACGACCGTCAGCACCCCGTTCGCCGCCGAACTGCGGGACGACCCGCTGCAGCGCACGGTTTTCACGACGCATTTGCAGGATGTGTTTGCCGTTAACCCGCCGGTGGGGATCGAGAACGGTATGTTCGGGAAGCCGTATCTGAGATACACCTACGCCGCGCTCTCCTGGGCGCGCCAGGGGAACTATTCGAAGCTGTTGGCGCAGAAGGGGCGGTTCAGGGATAAGATGCTTGAGGTGGTGGCGGAGATGCAGGGGCGGGATGGGGTTATAGGTGGATTGAGTGAGGTTTTGGGCGCTGGTCATCCGCCCGCGGCCCCTGGCCGCCCGGTATTCTTCATGTCCGGCCGCCTCGACCTGTCCCAGAAAGGTTTTGATGTCATTTTCCACGCTGTCCGCAAATTCCAGCCGGGCAGGGCAGGGTTGATATTTTGCCCCAGCAGCGCCGACCGGGTAAAGCATGCGAAGGAGTTGGCGTTTTTCAAGAAGGTTGCGGATGAGATGCCCGGCGACATAGTTGTCTGGCCGTTCAGAATATCGGGTGATGAGTACACGTCTGTGGTCCTCGGCAGTTCGTTCTTGCTTATGCCGTCGTTCTACGAGCCGTTCGGCGCGGCCACGGAGGGGCTGATGCTTGGCACCCCGGTTGTGGCGCGGGCGACGGGGGGGCTGCAGGTTCAGGTCAGGCCTTATGGCGCCTGCCCGCCATACGATACCGGCGCTACGGGGATATTGTACCGGGAAGAGGGCGACGAGGGCTGGAAGGAGATACTCGAATCCCCGGTCGCCGGCAGGGTCAAAGTCCCCCTGTACCAGTCGATGGTAGACGCGGCGCTGGGCGCTCTTTCTGCGGCGGAAGCGGTTTTCGCGGACCCTGACCTGTACGGGCGGATGGTGGTAAACGGTATGGACAGCCTCCGGTCGTTTTCGTGGGATGCCGCGGTTTGCAAGTACCGCCGGGTTTACGACGCGGCCTCGCGGAGAGGCTTTTTTGACGATTAACCATTTTAGATTTGACACAGCGCCGCGCATTATCTATAATATATAGGGGGGGCGCGTGTTTATTTACAACATTTTTGGAGGGAATTTGCCGCATGAGTCATAGCATTTTGATGTTGATAACCGGCTTTGCCGTTGGCTGCGGCGTCATGGCCGGGGTGTGGGCCTTCATAACTTCGAAGAAAAAACAGGCCGCCGCCGCGCAGTCGGCCCAGAGAGAGGAGATACTCCAATATATCAACGGCCTTTTGGCCGACACCGATGCCGTAGAGGCCGCCTTCCGGGCCCGCGCACTCTCGCCCGAAAACTTCAAGCGGCAGCTCGGCGACCGGATCAACGCGGTTATGCGGGCCCTGCGCACCAACATGCACCTGCTCGATGTCTTCTACGTGAAATTCGTGGAGCAGCAGGCGCACGAGTACCTGCGCGTCCTCGAGAACCCCGAGCGCCGCAAGACAGGTTTAGTGCGGCCCGATACCCCGCCCGTTGCCGATGCCATAGACTTAGGCGGCGAGGCCGCGGCAGCGGAAGATGCGGGCGCGCCGCCCCCCGCCTCGCTCAAGGCGGAGGAGATAGACGACGGCTTCGCGCCGGCAAAAGAGGCCCCCGCGCCAACCCCCAAAACGCCCTGGACACCCGCCAAAGAGGACGAATTCTCCCTCCCCGAACCGCCTAAGGCCCAGGAACCCGCGCAGGAGGAGGAGGCCGAAGAGGTGTTCCAGATCCAGGCCGCCGCTCTGCCGCCCAAGGAAGAAGAGGCGCCGGTCCCGGAACAGCCGGACGCGCCTGAGCCCGAAGCGGATGCCGCAGTGCCCGCTCCCGCCGAAACGCCTGCCGCCGGGTCCGCCGCTGAGTCTGCCGCCGAAGACGCATGGGACTCCATGGAGGAGTTCGAGGCCGCGTTTGAGCAGTTCGAGGTACAGGCCCCTCCGCCTCCTCCGCCCCCTCCGCCGCAGCCGGCGTTCTCTGTGCCGCCGTCCGTATCGCCGCCCGCGCCGTCCGTACCGCTGCCGCCTGCGCCCCCGCCCACGGCGGTGTCAGCGATTGAGACGGGCATATTCTCGATTTCCGGCGCCGGCGTTGAGCCGTCCGCCGCCCAGGCCGGGGACGACGAAGAGGAGTTCCTTATGAACGTCCCGGCCCCGGCGCAGCGCCAGCGGACGGCCGAGGAGGCCATGACCGAAACCAGCTCCATAGACCGCTCGGCGATCACCGCCGCCCTGGCCGGAGCGCATCAGACCTCGCTGCCCTTGCCGCCGCCGCCAAAGCGCATATCGGTCCCCAAGCCGCAGCCGGAAGAGCCGCCGCAGGAATCCGGCGCCGCCCCTGCCCCGCCGCAGGCAAAGCTGTCGCTCCCGCTGCCTCCGCCGCAGCCGGCAGCGCCGCCACCGGCGGCCCAGCCGCCGGAAACGGAGGAGGAACAGTACATGCTCAACGGTGACGACGTCGGCGACGCGATAGACGCCTTCTTCAAACTTAAATGACGCCGCAGGACGTACCAATCTACGGCACCCACCCGGTCGAAGAGCTGCTCGCGGCCCGCATGCGCGACGTTGAGCACATCTACTTCGACAAGGACAAAAAGAGCCAGCCGCTCTTCAACCTGCTAAGAATATGCAGACGGGAGCGGCTCTCCTACAACCTCGTCCCGGGGGCAAAATTAGACGCCCTCGCCGGTACCCCAAAACATCAGGGCGTTGTGGCGTTCTGCAGTTCCAGGCCGTATAATGATGTTGAGGACCTCACCGCGATCATCCAAAAAAAACCCGCCCCCCTCTTCGTAGTAGCCGCCTCAATAGAGGACCCCGGCAACATGGGGGCAATCATAAGATCCTGCGTCTGCTTAGGTACAGACGCCCTCCTGCTCGAACGCAAGAACACAGTCCCCCTAAACGCAACGGTAGCAAGGGCTTCCGCGGGGATGGCAGAGCACCTCTGCATCGTCAAACCTCGCAATCTGGAGGGGCTCATATCCGGCTATGTCAATAATAACGGATTTACGGCGGCAGGCGCGGAAATGGGCGGCGGGCTAACGCCGGCCCGGTACGATTTCACCAAGCCGACCATCCTGATAATAGGCGGCGAGCACCGCGGCATCCCCCCCTATCTTCAAAAACTGTGCCAACAGCGCCTCTCCATACCCATGGCCCCAAACGCCCAATCTCTAAACGCCTCGGTAGCGGCGGGGGTGCTTATGTACGAATGCATGCGGCAGCGTGGGGGCGGCGGGCGGTAAATGGCAATTTAACATAATCCGTACCGGTTAAAACATTGTCCTGCATAAATATTTTGATTTTTTTAAAAAATATCACTTTTCATTAAACTATATTATAGAATATGCCGATATACAAGATAGGAGTAATCCCGGCATTCCGGGAAAGGAGGCATACTATGACGCTTAACAGTGTAAGTTCGACCAAGATGGCCCCGGTGTACACCGGCGGAGACGCTGTATCCACGACCCAGGCCCATACGGCCCCGGCTCAGGCGCAGCCCGCGGCTTCGGCCCCGGCGGCTAACATTACGCTGCTTGGCGCCGGCAACAATGTGCCCGAGAAGATCCACATGCCCGGCGACGGCAGCAAGGCGGTCGAGAAGCTCCACATGCCGGGCGACGGCAGCAAGGCAGCCGACGACGCCGAGCTCGACAAGCTCATGGAGGAACCGGTCAGGCAGGCCAACAAGGCCCTGCAGCCCTTCCACCGCGAGATTGAGCGCGAGATCCACCACGTCACCAAGGCCCTGATGTACACCATCAGAGACACGGAGACCAAGGAAGTGATCGCGGAGTATCCGCCAAAGAAGATACAGGATATGATCGCGAAGATGTGGGAGCTGGCCGGGCTGTTCATCGACCAGAAAGCGTAACAAAAACGTACAGTTACCGGCTGAGAATGCCGATATAATTAATATTACGGATTACAAAGACAAGGAGCGGCCGTCTAATAAAGCCGCTCCGGCTATTTAAGGGAAAGGACAAACCGTTATGGCGTTAGACATGCAGACCCAAATGAGGCTTACCGGCATGGCCTCCGGCCTTGATACCGATGCGATTATCCAGAATTTGGGCCGCGTCCACACCCTGCGCGTAGACGCCGTTAAGCGCGACCGCCAGACCGCCCTGTGGAAACAGGAGACCCTGCGCTCCGTCATCGCCTCTGTACAGAACTTCCAGCGCGCGAACCTCAACACCGCCAACCCGCTTAGCAACTTCCGCTCGCCCTCGGCGTTCGCGAAGTTCAGCTACTCGCTCGCCATGAACGGCATAAAAACCGAAGAGTCCAAAAGCCTCGCGGCGGCCAAAATGAGCGTCACCGCCAACGGCGACCTCAAGAACTTCAACCAGTCGGTCCAGGCCGTCGCGCAGCTCGCCTCCAAAGACTCCTGGAGCGGCGAGACGCTCGACATGCGCGGGATTAAGTCGAACGGCTTTAACCTCGAAGGGCTCGTGCAGGGCGGGTCGGTGCAGGGCGCGATATTCGATATGGCGATCGACGGGGTTAGCAGGAGGATTGAGATCAGCGCGCAGGATGTGACGAATATACTGAACTCCAATACTAATTATACGTTCTATAACGGCCAGATCACAAGCCTTGAGGATTTTGACAATATATATGTCAACAACGTTGGCGGCATGACCCTTGGCGAGGCCCTCTCCGGCGTGTTTAGCGATTTTGGCGCTCAGGCTTTTGCGGATATTGACCCCTCTGTCACCGACCTCGCCAGTTTTAAAACTTATGTAGGCAGTTTGACGGCAGGTTCAGGCGAATACAATGATGCTATGGATAAGCTCAATGATAACCTCAGCAACAATATGTACGGGCTGGACGAAGGTGGGAATCCAACCGGCTCGCCTATGGAAATCGCCATGTTTAAGGCCAATGACAATGCCGCTTCCGCCCGTATAGAAGCTTTCGCCAAGGCCCTGAACACCGAGATCACCAAAAAGTTCGGCAAGGATTACGACGGCATGGCGCAGGTTAAGGACGGCGAGCTCAAGATCGACAAGTCCGGCTCCTCGGTCGCGGTCAATTCGCCTACCGGTATGGGCTATGTGTTAGACGCGATGGGCTTTTCCGGCGGCGCGTCGAGCGCTAACGTGAACAACGTGAAGCTGGGGAATTTTTTCGGGGACGACTTCTTTACCGCGCGGGTTTTGGGCGCCGGCACCAGCAATCAGAGCGTTGTCTACGACAGCACGGTGCAGATCAACGGCGTCAGCATAACGCTTAACAAGGACGACACCATTGGCACGATGATCTCCAAGATCAACGGCTCAAACGCCGGCGTTACGCTCGCCTACAGCTCCGCGAGCGGCAAGTTCTCGCTTGAGAGCAAGCAGGAGGGCACCGCGTCTGCCATACAGAACGTTACCGACCTTACGGCGCGGATCTTTGAGAAACTCGGCTTCGGCGAGACCGTGGAAGTGAAAAGAACCGAAGGAAGCGTGGAGACCACCGGCCACGTATTGGCGATAGGCGGGAAATTCAGCCTGGCCGCCAATGAGAGAATCGAAGTAAACGGCGGGACTCTCACGCAGAACAACGGCAAGTTCCAGTTTGTTGACTCGAGTTCCAATGTGACCACAATATCCGACGCAGCCGCGCAAGCGCTCGTGGGCGCGGGCAGTGTTGGCACGCGCTCCGAGGCCACGAACCTGATCGCGGTGATAAACGGCGAGCAGTTCCTCCGCCAAACGAACTCGTTTGCCTACGAGGGCATGACCTACTCGTTCAACGCCACGTTCAACGTGTCATCGGAGCAGACCTCTACGGCGGGCCTGGGCCAGGAGATCAAATTGACCGACGGCACTTCGGTGTGGGTAGACAAGCCGTCCGATGAGATCAAGATAGAGGTGGCCAAGAATACCACCGAAATAATGGACAGCATAAAGTCGTTCGTAAGCGAGTACAACAAGATCGTTGACGAGCTCAACAACCTCATAAGCGCCAAGAAAGACCGCGACTTCAAGCCGCTCTCCGACGACGAGAAGAAGGCGCTTTCCGACGAGGACGCCAAAACCTACGAGGAGAAGGCCAAGATCGGCCTTTTGGGCAACGACGCCGATTTGCGCAAGATGCTCGACAATATGCGCCAGATTATCTACACCAAGGTGGAGGGCGTGGGGATAACGATGGCCGACATAGGCATCACCACCGGCAACTGGACCGACCGCGGCCGCCTGACGGTCGATGACACCAAGCTGCAGCAGGCGCTCGAGGGCAAGTACGACGAGGTCGTATCGCTCTTCACGAAGACATCGACCATAAGCGATTCCGACATGGCCAACCGCGGCAAGCGCACGGCGGAGAGCGGCATCGCCAACCGGCTGAACGACATCCTCAACGACGCGGTCAGAACGACGGCCGTAGGCTACGGCAGCAAGGGCTACCTGATAAACAGGGCGGGCGTGCAGAACGACGGCTCGGCGGTGGACAACGCCATCACCAAGCAGGTCCAGAACTACGACGACAGGATATCGAAGCTCCTTGAGAAGTGGTACTCTCAGGAAAAATCCTACTACGCGATGTTCGCGCGGATGGAGACGGCAATGTCCAAGATGCAGGCCCAGCAGAACAGCCTGGCGCAGATGATGGCGCAGGGCTGATAACCGCCGCCGGGAAAACGGGGTTCATTGTTGCTACACCGAATACATGGGAGTTGATAAGCTGTGAAACTCAAGTACAAGCTGCCGTTGATTCTTTTCGTAGCCTTTGCCGTCATTATCTCCGCTACGTTTTCCATATCTCTGCGCAAAGAGGCCCAGCTTTACCGGGACTCTCAGTACGATATGGGGCATGCCATGGCCATCGCCGCCTCGAAAAGCGTGAAGAGCTTCTTAGATATCAATATCAACTACCTCCTCGCTGTCGAAAAGGCCGTCATCGCCACGACGGGGCTGAACGAGAAAGAGAAAGAGCAGGTGCTGGGACAGATACTGATGGCGTTTTCAGACAAACCGGCTATCACCAATGTGTACGTCGTTTTCGAGCGGGGCGCGTACTTCCCGGCTACCCGTACCGCTCTTGGCCAGTATTTCAGCATCGACGCGTTCCATCCGGAGTCCGGCGGCGGCATTGAGCTGTTTTTTGACCCGACTTTCGAGATAAGCGAGGATGATGACTGGTATTTTATGCCCAAGAATACGCAGCGCGTGTATCTGACGGAGCCGTACGAATACACCTACCCGGATGAGAAGCGACCGCGCAAGATGATTACGCTGGCCTCGCCGCTCTACGTAAATGGGGAGTTTATCGGCGCGGTGGGGATCGACATGGAGCTGTCCATGCTGTATAAAGTAGTGTTTGAGGAGCTCAGAGACACCGCCACCGGCGGCTACGCGAAACTCGTTTCGCACGAGGGGGTGCTGGCCGTGCACCCGCAGTACGATATGCTGATGACGGAGATTGGCCGCGATATGGAGAAAGACGACCTGAAGGAACTTCGGGCCGCCATAAGCGGCGGCGAGTACTGCCGCATCAAAAACGTTACGGCCGGCAAAACCACGCTTATGTCTTACGTCCCCATGCAGCCCGCCGGGATAGAGGAGCCCTGGTCGCTTGGGTGGAGCGTATCGCTCGACGCGCTGCAGAACGAGGCGAAGAGGGCGCAGAAGCAGAGCATAATGATGGCCGCCAGCTGCACTGTCGCGTGGGGGGTATTTTTGCTGATATTCATGTCGGCTGTTTTCGGCAACATCACGCGGACGGTTGATACGCTCAAAAAGATGACCGTGGGCGACGGCGACCTGACGATACGGCTCGCGGAGCGCGGCCGGGACGAGTTCGGCCAGATGGCGCGGGGGCTTAACGGGCTGATAGACAAGCTGCACGCCACGGTAAAGAGGACACAGAAAGACTCGAAGAAGCTGCTGAATATGTCGGCGGGGCTTCTGGATTTGTCGCACGGCCTGTCGGAGTCGGCGGAGGTGACGCTCGACCGCTCCGGGAGCGCCGCGCAGGAGAGCGGCGACGCGAACGGAGACGTGCAGGAGATCGCCACGGAGGCGGAGCGGGTGAGCGCGAGCGCGGTGGAGCTGTCGGCGACCGCAAACGAGATGGGCGTCAGCATGGACGCGATGGTCAAGACGGTGAAGGGGATGAACGAGGGGTTTACCAAGATGACCGGCGAGGCGCGGCAGTCGAAATCCATTGCCGACGAGGCCATAGCGGAGGTGGCCGACGCCATAAAGGTGATCAGCGCGCTGGGCGCGTCGGCTAAGGAGATCGGGCAGTTTACGGACATCATCATGGGCATTGCCAAGAAGACGAACCTGCTGGCGATAAACGCCACTGTGGAGGCGGCGCGCGCGGGCGAGGCGGGCAAGGGTTTTGCTGTGGTGGCCGGCGAGGTCAAGCAGCTGGCGAGCCAGAGCGCCTCTAACGCGAACGACATAACAAGCAGGATAGAAAGCATACAAACGGGCGCTGGCAACGCCGTTGACGTAATCAACAAAATATCCGCCACGATGTCCAGAATCAGCAGCTCGGCGAACTCCATCGCGCAGAGCATAGAGCGCGAAACTAAAACGAGCGACGAACTGGCCAATTCCGTAACGCAGACCAACGCCGGGGCAAAGCAGGTAATGCTGGCGATAAGCGGGATAGCCGCCTCGGCCCAAAACTCCGCCAAAAGCGCGGGCGACGCGGCGCACGGAACGGAAATCGTTTCCGGCAGCATCCAAGAGATAAACGAAAACGCCGGAAGGGTCAACGATTACTCGATGGAGCTGAAAAGCTCGGCGGAGTCGCTCAAGGCCATGGCGGAGCATTTGGATTCGATAGTGTCGAAGTTTAAAACATAATATCATACAGAACTCATCAGCCATGCACATTTTATTCCGGTATTGATTTTTCCGTTGGAAATGTTGTATATTCTATATTATGAATATGACGCAGCGGCAGTTTCTGACCGAGATCCTCGACAAAACCTCCCACATACGGGGCGGCATCACCATGCAGGATGTCGATACCGTAGTCAACGCCATTGACGAGCGTGAGGAACTTATCGCGGCCTACCTTAGGGCGAATTTCGGCCCGCTTGACGGCGATTGCATGAGGATTGCCCGCCAGATCGCTGCGCTTGACGAAGAGAATACCGCCGGGTTAAAAAAGATGATGGATGAGTGTCAGGAGAAAGTCTTTGAGGCCCGCCGCAAGATAAAGGAGCTCCAGACCGGCAAGAAGGCGACGCACCAGTACCACGGCGCCGCCGGGTCCAACAGGGGAGCCGTGTTCGACTTCAAACAGTAGGTTCAGGCAGGTTTCCGCCGCCGGCGCGCCACAATCACCACCGTCAACGCCCCCGCCAGGGCCATTATTGCCACCATGTATAAAATTGCGGGTGCGGATGATTGACGCACATCCGGCGCGTTGACCGCCAATACCAGGGCCGGCAGCGTATCCCCGCAAACGCTTGAGGCTGTTATCCTGATTTGATCCGTAGAGATGTCCGGTATCAGCCACTCCGTAGTGCGGTTTTCATCATCGGTGGCCAGTATCTCCGCCTTTGGGATGATGTCGAATGTCCACGCGCTGCACGCCGGGGATGGCCCCGCCCATAAAGCCCCGGCTATGCCGGTGGGCGTGATGACCGCATCCCATTTCCATTCCGTCCCCATCCACGGCCGCGCGCCGGCCTGCTTCCACTCGAGCAGCAGCCCGTCAACCTGCACGCTGCGCCCCCGGCGGTCAACCGCATTGCCGTCCGCCGCGCTTTGGCCGGTGACGCCTGCCGTCAATATCGCTATAAAGAGGATTATTTTACGCATCTGAACCCCACGCTTACTTCCGCGAAAGTAGGAGCGAACCAGTGCCTGTTCCGTATACGCATCTCGTCCGCCCCGCTGTACCACCCTCCGCCGCGGATCACCCTGTAGTACCCTGCGGGGGGGCCGGCCGGGTTGGCGTCGTCTGCAGTCTCGTAGAAGTCGGCGGCGTAGAAATCCGCCGTCCACTCCCAAGCGTTGCCGGTCATGTCGTACAGCCCGTAGCCGTTGGGCGCGAAACTGCCGGCGTTTTTCAGGCTGCCCACAGCGCAACGGCTGTTGTCCGGCGGGCTTGCGCCCCACGAGTATTGTGAAGATGGGGATCCCCCCGCCGCCGCGTACTCCCACTGCGCCTCGGTGGGCAGGCGCATCCCCTGGCTTGCGCAGTAGGCCCGCGCCTGCTGCCACGTAACGCATACCACCGGGAGGTTAGCGCCGCGCAGATGGGTGGGCACGGTAACGCGCATGAAGCTGCGCCCGGTCCACGCCATGCAGCCGCCGTTGTCGTAGTGCGCCGGGGCGCAGCCGCCGCCGTCCACGCACGTCTGGTACTGGGCCTCGGTAACCTCCCGCGCCATCATGCCGAACGGGGCCATCCGGATGGCGCGCGCGGGCTGCTCGTCGGCCTTGCCGCCCTCCGACCCGCGGGTAAACGCCCCCCCCGGTACGCGCACGAGCCCGTCCTGGGCGCAAACAGGGGCGGTTACGGCGGCAACGGCTATAATCGTCAGGATGGCGGCGGCGGTTCTGGTCATAATAGTAATATAATATTTGGTATTGACACCGAAATTCATGTATATTTTTATCATGGGCATATAAGTATACCATCGGCATATAGTTATACAAACCATTTCAGGGCGGCTTGTAGCCGCCCGCTGTGCCGGGATGGGAACATCAACAAACCAAAAAGGAGTTAGATTACCATGCAGGACAAGGTTATAGCAGCAATAGACGAGATCCGCCCCCGCTTGCAGGCCGACGGCGGAGACATCGAGTTCCTCGGGATCACCGCCGACAACGTGGTACAGGTGAAACTGCAGGGCGCGTGCGCGGGGTGCCCCGGCGCGGCCATGACGCTCAAAATGGGCGTCGAGCGCATCATCAAAGAGCGCGTCCCGGAAATCAAGAGCGTAGAGAACATCAGGTAGCGATGTCTGCCGGGGCCGCCACCGCCGCGGGCGTTGACACCTCCACGGATACAGACGCGAAATCCGCCGCTATGGGTATAGATTCCAAAGCCGCGCGGGCTGTGCCGTGGAGCAAGTTCCCGTTCCTCGCGTTTTGCTGGGCCAGCCTTACATTGGTCGCGGCGGCCGAGCTGCTTCTGGTGTACCTCGTCTATCCCCGGCTCGACGCCTTGGGGCCTGTCCCCCTGTATGCTTTTCTCTCGGCAGCCGGATTATTGCTGCTGATACTGGGCGGCGGGCTGACGCTCATCACCGTTACCTCATTGACGGGCATCGACCTCCTCTACCCGCACGGCCGCCGCTCCGTTACCGTCAAGTACCTCTTCCCAATAGCCGTGCTTCTCGCCAAGCTGATACGGTACGACAGGGCGAGGCTGATGGCGTCGTTCGTCAAGGTCAACAATTCGCTTACCATCGCGCAGGCCAAGAGGATAAGGGGCAACAGGATACTCGTGCTGCTGCCGCACTGCCTGCAGATTGACGTATGCAACAGGAAGATCACTACGGACCTCTCCAACTGCGTGCGCTGCGGGAAGTGCCCGGTGGGCGGGTTTATAGAGGCGGGGGAGAAGTACGACCTGAAGATAGAGGTGGTAAACGGGGGTACATTGGCCCGCAAGCGCGTGGCGTCGTGGCGCCCGCAGGGGATCATAGCGGTGGCGTGCGAGAGGGACTTGACGCTGGGGATACAGGACGTCCACCCGGTGCCTGTTTACGGGGTGATAAACGACAGGCCGCACGGGCCTTGCGTTAATACGTGCGTTGACATGGATAATGTGGATCAGGCTATAAAATTTTTCAAGGGGAATGGGGTATAATTATGGATATTGAAATGCTGCGCGAATCTGTTTTGAACTTTACCGGCGACAGGCTGCTCGAAATTTACCGCAATGAGCGCGGCGACTACCATCCCGACGCGTTCAAAGTTTTCGAAGAGGAGCTGGCGCGCCGGGGTATCGATACGGCCGCCAGGGTTAAGGCGGACGAGCAGTCCGAGTTCGCCGCCGCCTGCGCCGATGCCGCCGTGAAGAACCTAAACCGCGACGACTTCGTACCGCTCGGCCACCCGTTCCTCAAGGCCGACGCGGTCGTAGCCAACACCATACTGCACGACAGCAAGGTGCCCTACGCAATCGTCAAGCACGACCTCACCCAGATCGAACAGGCGGACACGGTTCTGCCCTCCTCGGTCTTCGGCATCGTCCCCGTAGCCACGCAGATAGAGGCGTTCAACGTGATGGTCTACAAGGACGCGCTCACCGCCGCCCGTACCCTCATAGAAGAGCACTTCGGCATCGACAAAAATTACTGCGGCGGGCTCTACGGCGGGTTCTACGTTTTGCGGCAGTCAAACTTCATCGACCGCCTGAAAACCTTCAACTTCAACGATGTCACCATGTCCGACGGCGCGGCGAGCGAGCCGGTCGAGGTTGGCCTGTCAAAAGAGGAGAGGGCCGCCATCGTCAAACTGTCGGGAACCCTTATGAAAGAGGCGGAGGATATCGAGGAGGAGCAGGAGAGGATAGTCTTCTTCTATGACAGCTTGGAGGGGATAATGAAAAAAATGAAGCAGGAGTCGCCGTTGCTCACGCGGACGGAGTTTCTGGCTATCATAGAGATGTGCCAGATATACTGCGAGGACGAGCGGTACGACCCGGCGCTGAACAGCGTCGCGGAGTCTATATTGGACTTTTTTCTGGGTTAATCCTGCCAGACAATTTCCGCATGGGACTGGAAAGCCGCCAAAGAGTGCATTGATGTTGACGAGGTGCTGTGTACGCGCAGCCCCCTCCCCGGCCCGGTCGAGGCGAAGATTGAGATGTCTTTGCAGACGCAGCTGGTGCGGACGGAGCGCGTCATTGCGAAGGCCTCGTTCAGAATATCGGTTCTGGTGCGTTTGAGCGTCTTGTACTCTACGCGGTAGATACCCTCTTCGTTCATGTACGTGTCTACCAGCTCGCCGAACGGCTTTACGAGGTTGCTGACTAAGTTGGCCCTGTCGCCGAAGAGGGCGCGCATCTGCTCTTCGGTCTCCCTCACCTCCTTTGCCGCCCCCTTGTCGCGGTAGGCCTGCAGCAGACCTTGCCACGCGGAGAGGTTGTAGCGGTTGAAGGAGATTGCTATGCGGTAGAACCTGATTACGTTGTCTATACTGGGCGCCGGCGAGTTTTGCGCCGCCTCGCCTGCCGGTGAGCTTTGAGCCGCGTTTGCCTGCGGGCTTGCCGCCGCGTTTGCCGCGGCCCGGGCGGAGTCTATGTAGTTGTTTGCCTCCTGCTTTTGCTGGTTGCTTATGCGGTTGCGCGCGTTGTCGCTGCCGGCCGGAGCTTTTGGCGGGGACTGCGTCGGCATCCGCGTTTCCGTATACTGCGCGCCGTCTTGCTGTTGCGCGTCTGCCGCCGGTCCCGCCTGCTGCTGCCCGCCGGGCGCGGCACTGCCTTTCGACTGTTTCTGCTGCCCCTGCTGCTTCGCTACCCCCTCCTGCATCGCTTTGGCCTGCTCCTTGTCGGGCAGGGGGGTCTTACCCCCGCCGCCTCTTACGAAGAGGAGGTATGCGATCAGGATGATTGCGAGGCTGACGAGCGGGAAGATGATGGATATCCGCTTCGCCCTTCGCTCCTGCGCCCTGAGGGCCGCGAGCCCGCCCCCGTCGATGTCGCCTATGCGCACGCCGTTTGCCTTGGCGTAGCGGCCCCCGCCTCCGCCCTTGCTGCCCTGGGGCATGTACCCCGGCTGCCGCGCAGACGGCGTGAAGGTTTTGCCGCCGGCCGCTGCCGGCATGATGACCGGATCTGCGCCGCCGGCGGTATGCACGGAATCTGAATCGGGTTGGGGAACTGCGCCTTTGCCTATCTCAGCGTTGTGCTGCTTGATGGCCGCAAAGTCGCTGAGGCTGCCGTCGGCGATGGGAAGATCACCATCCACAGGCGCGAAACGGAACCCGACACCCAGCCCGTTCAGCTTGTCCTTGTACTTCTCCGCCTCTGCCATGTCAAGATTTTGGCACAGCTGCAAAGGCGGATTCCTGGCCATGTCCATTGCGGTCTGCATGGAGATCGCACGGTTGGTGGCGGCGATGATATTGGCGACAGCTACCTGCGCCTTGTGGTCGGGAATCGAGACCACATGTAAGTCGAATGTCTGCATATTAATATTATACTATATTTGTGATGATTATGCACGAACTATCTTAATTATTAAAGAAACTATTAAATATTATATCCGCAGGCCGAGTTTCCCGTCCGCGTACTCCCTAAGCGCGTTTTTGAACTGGCCGCAGCCGCCGTACCGGTTTTCCCTGTCCGGCGCGGTGGCCTTGAGGATTATTTGCTCAAGGCGCTCGTCTATCCGCGCGCCGCTCTCCGAGGGGCTCTTCAGAAAAAACGCCTCCGGGTTGCGCGCCTTCATCCCCACGAGCTTTATGGCCGGCAGCGGCGGCGCCGGCAGCACTCCCGCCAAACACTCCCACATAGTCACGCCCACCGCGAATATGTCGGCCCGCTGGTCGGTAACGTGCCCGCGCGCCTGCTCAGGCGGCATGTAGAGCGGGGTGCCGTGGACAAATTTCGACTGGTCCTCGGTAAGCTCCGTGCGCGCGATGCCGAAGTCGGCCACGTACGGCCTGCCGCTCGGCTTCTCTATGAGGATGTTCCCCGGCTTGATGTCCTGGTGGATCACCCCCTGCTGGTGCGCGTACTCCAGCGCGTCAAGCGTAGCCGCCATTACCGGCAGCACCGCCGTGGCGTCCATGCTGCGCTGCGACGGGACAGGGTGGAGCAGACGGCGCTTCAGCAGCCCCTGCAGGCTGTCCCCTTCAATAAGCTGCATGGTGATGTAGAGGTACTCCCCGAACTCGCCCACGTCGAAGACCGTTACGATGTTTGGGTGGTTCAGCACGGCTACGACCTCCGCCTCGTCCATGAAACTCTGCGCGGTTGCCTTAGCCTTGGGCACGAGCTTTACGGCGATTTTGCGCTTGAGGGACTTCTGGAACCCGACGAAAACGAGCCCCGTGTGCCCGCGCCCGTGCAGGGACAAAAGCGTCACCCCCGCAACCTCGGTCCCGATAAGCCTGTCCGTATCGCCACTGTCCATCCGCCATTACCCCTATTGTTAATAGTTCTAATACACTACTTTAAGCCTCTGCCGCAGCCGCCCCGCCGCCTCGTCCCCGAATACCGAGGCGAATTCGGCGATCTTTATCTCCATAACCTCCTCGCGGCCGTGGTTCTTCCGCTTAAACTGCGACAGCTCCTCGCGCTTCCTGTGGAACTGGTGCGTTTGGCCGTATATGTGCGCCTTGGCCAGATGTATTATGGAGACGTCGGGGGAACGTACCCCCCAGGCGTCTAAAAACTCCGCCGCTTCTTCGGCCCGCCCCGCCTGCGTCAGGTGGTAGGCGCGCATCACCGCTTCTATCCGGCTCAACCCCTCGCTGCGGCTCAAAAGCCGCCGCCGCAAAAGCTCCACGTCGGCGTGCTGAGAGTCGCGCTCGCAGTGGCGGATCAGCTTGTGCAGTGCCTGAATATTGCCGGGGTCGCGCTCCAAAAGCCGCCGCAGAACCTCCTCGAACCTGTCCGCGCTCCCGCTGCGCTCGTGCTTGTCGGCCAAAAGCAGGTACGTGTAGTAGTTCCCCGGCGCCACCGTGATCTCCTGCTCCAAACTCTTCACCGCCATAGACTCGTCGCCGATGCTGCTGAACGAGTGCGCCAGGCTGTGGTAGGCCACCGGGTACATGTCATCGACCACGATAGACTTGTTGATCCACTCTATGCTCTCCTCGAACCTCCCCGCGTACTGGTACATCTGGCCTATGAGCAGGTAGACCTGCGCCAGGTCGCGGCTAACCTCCTCGTTCTTGTTGCGCAAGCCCTCAAAGAAGCTCGCCAGCCCCGCAAGCTCCCCTACGGCGTAATCGAGCCCGCCCCGGCCGTACTCGGTGTAGGCCAGGTCCTCAATCCGCTCCGCCACGTCGTCGTAGGGGACGCTCAGCGACAGAACCAAACCGCAAAGGTCTCCAAGCGTCTTCCCCGCGTTACCCTCAACCGCCGTATCCATAGACATCATAGCTCCACCCTCACAGATAAATTAAGTTCTGCCAAGCGCGCCGATGCCCCCGTCCTGCCCCCCCAAAGAAGAGGACCCAATTAGTAATATAATAAGGTACATACTAATAAATCTTCAATAAATATAATATTATCTCGCTTTTATGTGGATATTCTGGATCAATACAGGGTTAACGCCCCCATTTATACCCCCATTTTCTCCTACATCTAACATAATGATTATCTTTTCTCCATCATAACGCCAAATCAATCTAATACTTGCATTAACACGGCTTTCATAGTGTTCGGCTATTCCCTGTATTTTTTTACTACGTAACGATGGATAAAATGGGTCTTCGTTTAATTCCCAGTTCCGCTACGAGCTCTTCTATTGTCTGGGGTACGAGTTCTACTGTCGCGAGTTGCTGTAATGCGATCTCCCCCTCCTTATACCATCGTTCCACCACTTCGGCGGGATATTCAACTTCCGGCAGAAGTTCGAGTTCTTCCTTAATTCTTGACTTTGTAATCATATTGCACCTCCGGCCTTAATTTGATTAGACATTAACAAGATTAGTAATTGCCTCTTCAATAGTCGCATTAATTGACTTGCCGTGCAAATTCGAATAATTTACAAGCTGAGAATGTAAATCAGGCGCGATTTTAATATTAAAAGCACCTTTGCAAGGCTTATCAGGTTTTTTCCCTTCATCTTTACAATATTGTAAATAATCATCAACTGCATCAATAAAATCCTGTTTAATGCTGGCAACACTATCACCATGATATAATATTAAATCTGTGATACCGAGTAATTTTCCGCAGAAAACCTCATCTGCATCTGAATACTCCACGCTACCAATATAACCCTTGTAACTCAACATATTATTCATATTAAACCTCCTTTTCTAAGGTCTTCCTCAATTCTTTTTAGGTACTGAACTAAAATTTCTTTTCTGGGATGAGGCTTATGTAACATTATAACCTTTTCCCCTAATTTGAAAGTAACCCGCGATCCGCTTGTTTTCCCTGCCTCAACCAGAATAAAACCTAACAACCCCAATAAAGTCTTCAACTCATCGAAAGTAAAATCTTTCGGCATTGACTTTAATCTTGCTAATAACTGATCTTTTCTGCTCATTACAGCCTCCTATATCCTAATATAATATATGGCATTTATAAGAGTCAATAGGAAAGTTCAACGGTTTTAAATGGCTGAAATTACAGGGTTAGCGCAGTCAATTTTCCACCGCTACAGGCAGATTTACAGCCCTGCCCAGCGCGCCGATGTCCCCATCTTTCCCCCCGGAGAAGAGGACCCAGTTAGTAATATAATAGCTGCCCTTGGGGACATCCCTTACTGTTAGCCGGAATCCGCATTCGGCGATCCCGCCTCTGCCCGACGACGGGCGGCGCAAAAGGAAGCCGCTGCCGCTTAGGTACTCGGGGGCCATGGTCGTGTTGAGCAGCCAGCCGTAGCCGGCCGCCCCGTCCCTTAGCGAAAAGAGCCGCCCCGCCGGTACTGCCGCGTGCAGCGTGTCTATGGGGTTCCCGTCTACCGCGAAGCTCAGGTTCTCGGACGGGACGGCGAACGTGAAAGGCCGCCCCGCCTCCCTGATTACCGGCGTCATCTCGATGTGCGCCTGCCCGAACAGCGTGCGGAAGCGGATGGGCAGGTTGACGTAGACGGGGACTTTCACCGCCTGCGGGTAGCAGAGCTGGTTTACCGCCGCCTTGCTGCCCTTTACGCCGAGCCCGAGGTTCAGGTGGAAGTCGCCGCGGCGGATAAGGCGGATGGGGCCTGTCTTGTAGCGGCGGACGAGGCAGACGATGTTGTTTTCGGTGTAGCGTATGGGGATCAGTCCGAAGAGCGTTTTGAGGAGTATCTCGACGCGCAGCTCGTTTGTCAGGTCTGTGTACTTGCCGGTGCTGAAATTTTTTATGCCCGCCCGTACGAAGTGGAAGCGGTTGGGGGCGAAGGAGGCGTAGTAGTAGGGGGTGGATACGCGCTGGGTTTCGTGGTTGTAGTCTATGTACATTTTTTCGGATAGTTTTACCGATGTGTCTTCCTTGATGACGACGGCGCGGGAGCTTGTGCCTCTGGTTAGTTTGACGAGGCCCGCCGGGCGTGAATCCGGCGGGGGGATTTTACTTGCGTCGCTCCACAGGAATACGATTTCGTCGCGCTCGTCAAGCAGTCCGTTGCCGTCGGCGGTGTTGGGTTTCTCGCCCATGTCGAGGATATATTCGCCGTCGGCTGTAACCTCGTCTATCTGGAACGGGATTGCCTCGCCTGAAATGTTGAGTACGCGGATTGAGGCGATGGGCTTGCCAATGAGGTGGGGGAGATCCTTGCCGGTTATCACCGCGGGCGCGGATGCGGCGGGCACGGCGGCGAGCGTCAGTGCCGTCAGGGTGATGATTATCGTTAGTGTTGATGCGTGTGCCGGCATTAATTTTGTCCCGCGATTTAAATATGGGTACCGCCGTGATAACTGTTTTACGTGTTATTATTATGGCTACGGATAAATCTCTGCTGCGACAGGTCGTCAATGAACTTCTGCTCCGCCACCGCGTTTTCGCGCTTCCACTCCTCGTAGCGTTTTTCCTTGATGATCTCCACCGCCCGCCGCTCCTGCGCGGCCTTGATCAGCTCCTGATTTATGCCGTATATCGCCACCATCACGTTGTCGAGCTTCTGGCCTGCGCGCAGCAGCTCTAATTTAAGGTGGTTGCGGTGGGCCACGGAGGAGCGCATCGCGGAGATGTTCTCGCCGCCTGCGCCGCGCTCGCTTTTTACGTTTGTCTGAAAATCCTTCAGGTTGTCGTGCGCCGCCGATATTTCCCGGCGCACGAGTTCCGCCTCGTTATTCTTCTCGGCCAAGCGGCGCTTGATCTCCTCCTCCGCGTTTTTCTTGACGGTGAGCAGCGCCTCAAGCCGGAATGTGAATTTTTTCATAGCTCACCTCCGGCCCTCACTTTTTCTCCTCGAGCAGGCCGCCGTTCTGCGCGATTTCGGTCAGCATCTTCATGCAATCTTTAGAAGTCGTGGACGAGTCGCGGGACTGGCGCAAAAAGCCGTTGATGGCGTCGTGGACGCGGATCGCCTTGTCTATGCGCTCGTTCGTGCCTATCGCGTACGCGCCTATCTGTATCAGGTCCTCGCTCTCCTTGTATGCCGCCATCGCGTCCTTGACCTTGCCCGCTACCGCCAGATGCTCCTTGGTCGCGATGTCTGACATGCAGCGCGAGATGCTTTGCAGGATGTCGATAGCGGGGAAGTGGTTGCGGTGCGCGAGTTTTCTGGAGAGTACGAGGTGGCCGTCTAAAATTGACCTGACGGCGTCGGCAATTGGCTCCTCCATGTCGTCGCCGTCAACCAATACGGTGAACAGGCCGGTGATGGTGCCCTTGTCTGACGTGCCGGCCCGCTCGAGGAACTGCGGCATCAGCGCGAAGACGGAAGGCGTGTAGCCCTTCGACGCCGGAGGCTCGCCGATAGCGAGGCCGACCTCGCGCTGCGCCATTGCGAGGCGCGTTACCGAGTCCGCCAGAAACAGAACGTCTTTGCCCTGGTCCCTGAAATGTTCCGCGATTGCCGCCGCGACAAGCGCGCCCTTGATGCGTATCAGCGCCGGCTGGTCGCTTGTGGCTATCACGAGAACCGACCGCCGCAGCCCCTCTTCGCCCAAATCCCGCTCGATAAACTCCCGTACTTCGCGCCCGCGCTCGCCTATAAGCGCGATGACGTTGATGTCGGATTTGCAGTTGCGCGCGAGCATCCCCATCAGCACGCTCTTGCCCACGCCGCTGCCGGCGAATATCCCCAGCCGCTGCCCTTTACCGACGGCAACCAATCCGTCAATCGCCCGTACACCCGTCTCAAATGGGTCGTGGATGCGTTTGCGCGTAAGGGGGTTGGGGATTGATGAAAACGCCGATCTTTTACCGGACGCCCTGATAGGCCCCTTGTTGTCTATGGGGTTTCCCAGCCCGTCAAGCACGCGCCCCAGAAGCCCGTCGCCGACCATTACGGTGAGCGGCCGCCCGGTCGCCGATACAGCCATACCGGGGTGTATCCCCTCAATAGGCCCCAGCGGCATCAATAAAGTACGGTCTTTGCGGAACCCGACCACCTCCGCCCGGCAAACTAACCGCCCGGCTTTTTCGATATGGCAAACATCGCCAACGGAAGCCGACGGCCCCGTGCTCTCTATTAATATGCCGATGACCTCCGTAACCTTGCCATACACCCGCGCCGGTTCGGATGACTTGACGGAGTCAAGATAAGAATCAAAATGCCGCGCGATGGTGTCTGTATCGAAGGCCATAAATTATTTATCCGTAAATATTTTTGTTAACGATAAATTACCATTTCCATCACCCGTCACCAGACATATCCGACGATTCCCAGGCCTTCTCCACCAAAAGCTCCATCTCATCCAACTGCACCCCCATCCGCGCGTCTACCATTCCCGAATTGGATTCGATAATGCACCCGCCTTTACTTATGCGCGAATCCTCCTCGATCTGCACGTTTTCCAGGCGTTCTGTCACCGAGCTCAAAAAGTCTTTTTGCCCGCTTGCCGTTTCCATATCGCCCGGCGCCACGCGGATCAGTATCTTCTCCCTGTCGGCGATCATCGTTAGTGCCTTTTTTATAGACGCGATAACGATGTCCGGGTTCGTAGTCAGCTCGCACGCCACGATCTTCTTCGTAAGCTCTGTGCAAAACTTCAGAAGTATGTGCTCGAGGTTGTTGATTATATCTTTTTTCGATGTCTCGAACTGCTTGAAGTATTTGGCGGTCTGGTCCTTCAGCTTTGCCACCTCGGCGCTGAACTTCTTGTCGGCTGCGTCGAAGCCCCTCTTTTCCCCTTCGGCGATGCCCTCCTGCCTGCCCGCCTCGCGGCTCTCGGCTGCGGTGCGCTTGCCGGCTACTTTCTCCTGCGTGAGCGAGCGTTCGAGTTCGCGGACTTTCTTTTCGAGTGCGAGGTACGCGCGCTCCTGATCGGAGAAGACGCCCTGCTTTTTGACGGGTTTGCCGTGTTGGTCGAACGTCTCCATCTCCGGTGATTTTACCGCGAAGCTGTTGCTCTCTTCAACTTTGTTCTTGATGATGCGGCGGATGCCGATAGTGGCCGGGTCCTCGGTCTTTAAGAGCTGGTCGAGGAGGACGGACACGTTTTCGTTGATCAGTTCTTCGCCCATGTTACACCACTACGTTGTCGTCGCCGCCGCGGCCGCTGATGATGATTTCGCCGTCTTCCTCGAGCCTGCGGATGACGTCCACGATACGCTGCTGGACCTCCTCCACATCTTTCAGGCGTGTCGGGCCCATGAACTGCATGTCTTCCTTGATCATATCGGCCGCGCGAGACGACATGTTGCGGAGGAACTTCTCCTGCAGCTCCTCCGACGCGCCCTTGAGCGCCATGCCGAGCTCCTTTGTGTCGATCTCCTTCATCAGGCGCTGCATCGAGCGGTCGTCCAAGAGCAACGCGTCCTCGAAGACGAACATGAGCTTCTTGATCTCGGTGGCAAGCTCCGGGTTCTCGCGCTCGAGGTTGCCGATGATATTTTTTTCCGTATTGCGGTCTACGTTGTTGAGTATCTCGGCCACCGCCTTCACGCCGCCGATCTCCGACACGTCGCCGCCGAAGAGCGACTTCATCTGCGTTACGAGCACCTCCTCGATCTGCGCCAGCGTGTCCGGCGATATGCTCTCCATTGTGGCAACGCGCGTTGCCACGTCTATCTGCATCTGCTGCGGCAGCGCCGACACGATGGCCGCAGCGTTTGGCGCCGCCATGTGCGCGAGCAGGATGGCGACCGTCTGCGGGTGCTCTTTCTGTATATAGTTGACGAGCTGCTTGGGGTCGATGTTCTCGAGCAGGTTGAAGCCGGTGGTACGGATCTTCTGCTGGACCTTGTCCAAAAACTCCTTGGCCTTGGCCGGCCCGAGCGCCGCCTCGAGCACTCTTCTGGCATAGTCGAGGCCGCCCTGCGAGAACGCTTGGTGCGCGAGCGCCAGGTTGTGGAACTCCTCAAGCACCGCCTCGCGGACATCCTGCGATACGTTCTCCAAACGGGCTATTTCGGTAGAGAGGCGCTCAATGTCTATGTCTTCGAGTACCTGGAAGACCTTGCTCGACGCATCGGTGCCGAGCGCGACCATAACAATGGCCGCCTTTACCGGGCCGGGGATGCGGCTCGTGTCTACGGTCTTCTTGGGCTTCTGAAAGGCGGCTAATTGGGCAGCGGTAATTTCGGATTCGTTACCATCGGCCTCTTCCGCCTTCTTTGCTTTTTTCTTCTTTGCCATGCGTACCGTTTCCGGTTATTAGGTTTTATTATTGTCCGTCACGCCCTCAAGCAGCCACTGACGGATGATCGCGGCGATGTTGACCGGCGATTGACTCGTTAACAGTTCCACCTGCTCCAATATGGCCGCCGCGCGCAGTTCCGCTTCGGACGGCGGCGCATCCTCCTCAACCATATTCTCTAACCCAAGCTCCTCAAGCGCCGGCGGCGGCGGGTTCATCGCCGTTACTACGGCACCGGCCATCGAACGCACCAGCAGGAGCAGCACAATGGCCGCCAGCACCGCCAGCACGATCTTGATAATCATCGCCCGCTGCGCCCGCGCGTCCTCGCGCGCCCACTCGTCGCCCGTCATCCGGGCAAGCTCGTTGTCGAACTGCAGCGACGCTACCGTGATCTGGTCGCCGCGCGCAAGGTCGTAGCCCACCGCGTTCTTGACAAGCTCCTCAATCTTCTGCAGCTCGCCTTGGGAGCGGTCTGTGAACGTGCGCTTGCCGTCTACTATGTCGTACCGGCCGTCAACCGCCACAGATACCGTAAGCCGCTTGATGTTCCCGACCTCCTGCACGACCTTCTGCAGCGTCCGGTCGATCTCGTAGTTCGTAAGCGACCGCTCGCGCTGGTGGTCGCCGTCAGGCGCGTTCTTCGTGTTCTCGTCCTGCCGCTCCTCCGAACGGATCACCCGGCTCTCCGGGTCAAACGTCTCTATCGTCTTCTCCACCTTGTCGAAGTCAAGCTCGGCTGAGATCTGGATATTCGCCTTGGACTGCCCGAGTATCCCGGAGAGCATCTGGTTCACCTTGCTCACAAGGTGCCGCTCCACGTTCTGCTGCAGCTCCCGGTTCTGCGAAGAGGCCATGGCCCCGTCGTCGCCGGCAAACGGGCTCGAGAGCAGCTTGCTGTCGGTATCTACAATCGAGATGTTTTGCATTTTGAGGCCGTCTACGCTTGAGGCGACCAGATACGTGATGCCGCGGATCTGCTCCTTCGAGAGCTCGCGCCCTATGACGGGGCGGATAACGACGGAGGCCTTGGAGTCCCGCTGCTGCTCAAGAAAAAGGTTAGGCTCGGGTCTGACGATGTGCACGCGCGCCGACTTTACCTCGTCCATGCTCTCGATAGTGCGCTGCAGTTCGCCCTCAATCGCGCGCTGGAGGTTTATCTTCTGCACCGCTTCGGTCTGCCCTATACTTGATTTGTCGAATATCTCGTAGCCCACCCCGCGGCTGCGCGGCAGGCCCTCGCGGGCCAGCGCCATGCGAATCTCGTGCACCTGCTTGCTGCTGACCAGTATGTTGCGCCCGTTGTTCGCCAGAGTGTACTTGTATCCGCCCTTAGTCAACTGCTCAGTAATCATCGCCGCTTCTTCAAGCTCCATGTTGGGGTAGAGCACCGACATCCCGCTGGGCGTTGCACCGGATCCGCTGCCGCCGGATGCGCCGCCGGTACTCGCGAAGAAGAGAAGCCCGATAAGCCCCAAAAGCGTGAAGCCCACAAGCGACCCGGTAATCAGCTTCTGCTGAAACGACAGCTTGTGCCACAGCGCCGAGACCTGTACCATTATCTGTTTGAAAAATTCGGACATCCAACCCGCTCCGATAATAGAGTATGACTATTATAAATCCCATGATTATAGATTCACCGATTAAATATCATACCTGCACCCCCCTGAGACATCACGGCTGTCGTGCAGTCTCAGGGGGGTGCGGGTAATGATATTTAATCGTTTCTTCAATAAACATTGTACCTGTGCCGTCAGGCGCGGGTATAATATTTAATCGTGTTTCCAATAATCCATATTAATATATATTATGCACTCTTGACAAAAAAAATTCTACTGTTTTTTTCGATAAACGCGATTTTTTTAAAAATTTACGGTGGCCGCCGCCCGTTACAGGCGATAGCCACCGTATTAACCCGTACCAACCGGCACACTCCGCCGGTTACAGCCTGATCCTCATCACTTCCTGATAGGCCTCCATCACCTTGTTGCGGATCTCCATCATCAGGTTGAACGCGACCTTCGCCTCCTCCGATGCGGTCATCACCTGATGGACGTCCGTTATCTCGCCCGACGCGAGCTTCTTCACCGACTCGTCCGCCTGCTTCTGCAGTTGGTTGACGTCGCCGAGAAAGCCGTTCAGCGTCTCCTTGAACGACAGCCCCCCCGAAACGCCGTCTTGCCGGAACGTGGGCCCCACGCTTCTGGGCAGCGATCCGCCCTGTACTGGGCCGAGTGCGTCAATGCCTTCCATAATTACCTCCTATTTATGCGTAAGCGTCGAAACGGCCGCCTACCGTTTTGCGATTAATTTCATTTACCGGCGCCGTAGGCTGTACGCCCTGTACCGGAGCCGTCAATTTACTTGAATATACATCAAACGCCTTTTTAAAAGAAACAATGTTGGCTTCCTGCGCCCCCGAAGCGTTGCCGGCGCCGCTCAACGGGGCGCTCTGCCCGGTGCCCGCGGCATTTTGCCGGATACCCTGCGCTCCCACGGGCCCGCCGTTGCCGGCTGCTATACCGTTGCCTGCCGCTATGCCGTTGCGGTCCCTCGCGGCCTGCGAGATCTTCACGAATTGCGCCCAGGACGCTGCCGAACTTCCTATGCCGTTCATACCCATTTCTCATTCCCCCTTATCTGTTAACTCTGCAACGCCTGCATTAACATCCCCTTTATGGCGTTGAAGGCCGTCACGTTGGCCTCGTACGCCCTCGACGCCGCTATCATGTCCGTCATCTCCTCTATGACGTTCACGTTCGGCTTCGCCACATACCCGTTCTCGTCGGCATCCGGATGGCCCGGGTCGTACTCAAGCCTCGGAGGGCGCGAATCCTCGCGGATCTCCGCCACCTCCACGCCCCGCCCGAAGAACCGCTCGTCCCGCGGGAAGTTCGACGGGGGGATCGGCATGTGGTTCCCCCGCGTGGCCGTGCCGTAAAGCGCCACGTTCGGGTTCAGGATGCGGGTGTCGCGCTTGTTAGACTGCGCGTCGAACACCACAAACTGCCGCTTGTAAGGCCCGCCCTCCGCCGTGCGCGTCGTCTCCGCGTTGGCCAGGTTAGACGAGATCGTGTTCAAACGGACGCGCTGTGCCCTCATACCCGACGAACTGATCTCAAGACCCGTAAAAACTCCGCCCACTCCCGGCATACCCATCTCCTTTATTTACGATGGCCGGCCTCTCAAACCGCCCACCCGTTATCTTTCTGCCCAAAAACTCCAAACTCCACACTCCAAACCGCCCTTAAGACTGTATTGCCCTCGCCGAAATAGCCGAGTTCAGCTTGTTGAACGAGCCCTGGTGGAACTTCTGCAGATAGTTGAACATTATCTGTGCCTCCGCCAGCTTGCCCATCTCCGTGTCCACATCTACATTGTTAACGCCGCTCGGCTGAGTAGGGTCGTATGGACGGTACGCCGTAGGCCCCACGTCCGACAGGTTCAAACGCCCGATCTTCATGTGCCCGCCGTCCGTCCGCGTACCCTGAAGCCGCGTGCGGTCTAAAGCCTTGCGCAGCTCCTCCTCAAACTTCACGTCAACCCGCGTAAACCCCGGCGTGTTGACGTTCGCTATGTTATTGGCAATGACCTTCGCCCGCATCATCGCCGCATCCCTCGCGGCGCTGATCATCGGGACGTTCGTCTTGCCCACTATCGTCTGGCTCAGCATGTTGCTCATTTTCCCTCACCCCTTCCGGCGATTTGCCCGCGGCTCTCATCCGCTGCAACTATAAAAACAGCAAGCCGCGTGCCAAAAAGCCGTTTTTTGCATTTTTTTATGATTTTTCGGTAAAGTTTTTGATTTTTTTGACGATGATGGGCAGTATAGCCCAATTTTTGAGCGGCTGACTCTTAATCAGCGGGTGGATAATACCCGCCGGCCAGCCCCCAGTAAGCCCGTAACAGGCAAAATTTGCCGGGGATAGGCACTTTTTGCCTGTTACGGCAAATTTTGCCCGGCAAAAAATGTCTACCCCCGCGAAAAAAAATATTGCCAACGCAAAAAAAACTTGCGTTACGCCAAAAAATATATTATTTTATGTACGACAATAAGCCCAAAAAGGCCGCCGTCAACACATTACCGGAAAAAACGCACCATTAGCTCAGTTGGTAGAGCAGCTGACTCTTAATCAGCGGGTCTCAGGTTCGAGTCCTGAATGGTGTATAAATCAAACCCCCGTAAAATCAATAACTTACGGGGGTTTTTGTTTACACCGAATCCCGCCCTGATACCCCTTGATCTTGCATCTAATTGTATCTAATTGTACATTTTATAGTAACTTTTACCCGACTGCTGACAAAAAGTCAGCCGTTGGGCTTTCGTTACTATGGCCGCTATCCCCGAAGCGCATTCCGTGCGCAATCTTTTTGCCGTCCATGTGCCAGTACGTAGACATCATGACCGGCGACTTCCATCCCGCCTGAGCGGCAATTGCCCACTCGGAATTTCCCGCGTCGTACAGATCCGTAACTGCTATATGGCGCAGGTCGTGGATACGCATATCGGCGATTTCAGCCTTTTTCAGGCAGAAAGCCCAAGCATACCGAAGATGCGTAAGGGGGCGGTACTCTCCGGGGGCGAGCTCCTGATAAAACAGCCAGGGGCAATCTGCAGGAATGTTGCGGAAGTACTCCCGCATACATGCCGGTACCGACTTGGTGATGGGAATGCCGGCCTTAGACCTCGGGATCTTGATAATTTGCGCGATAGGGCTGTATTGCTCCCTCTTCGCAGTTACCAGCTCGCTTACGCGGCAGGGGACCATTAACATATATTGCACGATTGGCAGTATATGCGGCCGGTGCTCCCTGATGGCGTTCAGCAACCGAAGCCGCTCTTCCGGCCCCAGATAACGATCCCGCGGTTCCTCCTTCATTTTAGGGAAACGCTCCGCGGTAATCGGATTCTGGTCGAGGATCTTCCGGCCCACAAGATACTTGAATGTGGCCCGAACGATCGCGGTATACCGGTTGATTGACGCACTTTTTCGTGACTTACCCTGCTTGGTGGGGGCAGAGATTAGCCGCCGGCGGTATATCTCAAAATGGTCGTCAAATACTTCGAGCCGGATATGCCCAAGCTCCCGGCGCACGAATTTGACCATATTCTCGTGCTGCCTGGACAGCTGCCCGCGAAGACGCAGATTCTCCATGTAGAGGTCTACAGCCTCCGCAAATGTGCTTGCGTACGCAGATGTCAAAGTGCGAGCCTTGAGCTCTTTAAGAATATCCCCATCCACGACGACCGCCTCGGCACGAGTGCCGGCAACGGTTACCCGTTTTGAGATGGGATACCCCTTGTTATTGTCCCAAACCTGACAGCGGATGTGCCATTTATTGGGGCCGATTTTTGTTAATGCCATAGGATCTCCTTTTTACCCCACGGCACCAAACCAATGTACCTAATATAGTACACAGGCGCAGCGCCGTCAAGATTCAAGCCATATTTTTTTCCCGGCCCGCCGCCGAGCGTCAACCTTTTCCTTGCTAAACCGCCAGAGCCGGCCAACACGTTCGGCCCCAACTATCCTATGCCGGTGCTTGACAAGCGTTGACATGGATATTTTTAACATGGTGGCGATTTCCTTACTCGTGTAATACGTTTCTTCTACCATTTATATGTCCTTTCGTTTGGTTTTTGTCAACGTATTCAGGGCGTCGAGCATATCTTCCATAAATTCAACCTGCGCGTCGTATTTAGCAATTTCATCCTGTGTAAACCAATGTATTTTATTGACCCTCATATCTTTATGGTATTTCACTGCGGATGTAAACTGATTAACAAGAAACTCCAACCAACCCTCCGGCATGACGCGGATGGGGCAGTCGGAGGGGCGTTCGGTGATGTGTGCAACCTGACGGTCGAGTATTCCGGCGCATGGGCACTTTATTTCATGCGACAGGTTGATATATCTTATACCACAATCGATGCATCCTGCTGGCACATCAACTACGATTATTCCTTTAGGCATTGTTGGCCTCCTCCAATGTTACCGCATCGCGTAATTGATAGAGTATGTTTGCCGCCGAATCACCTCTTATACCATTACGCAATGCGTCATTATACTGGGCATCCATTGCGGCATTATTTAATATTCGAGCAATCAAAACAGCTTCTTCTTGATTTTGCACTATTATTTTAGCTTGCATTGTCGGCCTCCTCTACTTTATAAGGACTTACTATTTTTGCTTTATACAAAACATCCAAAATAGCCTCTAATATATAATCCTGCCCCGCTATATGCTCCAGTAGGGCGGGGATGTCGGTTCGCGCGTTGGCAACAAAATGCGAATTACTTTGCTTATTCCTTTCGCCGTCAAAACTACAAATCTCATTGCCGCGCATAGTGTACACGCCGTTAGCGAGCAACCCATTACCCCACGGCCCCGGCGTAGCCTTTTCCGCTCGCTCGCGGATTTCGGTTAGTTTCTCTTTTGTCAGCATTATACTACCTCCTCATTGTTATTATTATAAGACAACTCAATGCCAAAGCGAAAAGATTTCTCGTCGCTTGTCGCGTACTCGACATATCCATAATCGACGCTCAAAAAGAATCGCCATATCACGATACCAACAACCCGATGACCATAGGATTGTTGGTTTATGAATTTTAACATTTCACCACCCTCCCATCTTCAACCGGGTTCCCGGGGGAGGTACGCCCCAGTCGCGCCAGTTCAGGGGGTCGTAGTCTTCCTCGCCATACTTCGCTTTGAGGTCTTCCATACGACCCTCGAACTCTTCGCGCTGGTAGTCGTCCCACTCTTCTTCCGTCATACCATGAGGTCTTCTCATATCAGCTTCCTTCCGCAATAAGGACAAAAATTAATGTTAAAGCGGTGCTCCTCGTCGTGTCCACAGACAACGAACTCCGCCTTTTCCGCGTGGAACCATGCATTTACGCAGTCGTGACTATCACCCATCGGCGCGTTGAGGTGCCAGAAGGAGATGCAGCACATTTCGCACATTATTCTACCGCGTCTTCCGAGTCGAACAGGTCCGTCTGAGCGGACTTTATCTTCCGCATAATGTACTGGTTTGTTTCGGGGTCAAGCGCAAGCTCGTATTCCCCGCCGACCATACCTTCAGCATCCTCTTTGTGTTTGACGAGCGAGATCACCTTGTGCGTGAATTTGGGCTTAGTTATCGTGGCAGGTAACGTATTCCCATTGGCATCCACCCGGCTTTTTTCCAGCTCGACCTTGACGTTCACGGCGATATTGCCTTCTCCGTTTCCGTGCGCGAGCATGTCGGACAACATGTCATTCAGCAGCCGGTCAAAATCGCGCTTCATGACGAGGAATGTATTATCATTGAGTGATATCTCGTACACGCTCTGGCCACGGGCGCGTACCTCGTCACAAAGGTCTTTGTCTACGCCGATTGTTTCCGCCATATCAGCGGTCGCATTGGCGTGGATTACCTTAAATGAATCTTTGCTTTTTGACATACTTTTTCTTCTCCTTTTTAGGTTTAATTCCTTTTTCTACGATGTCGTGGCCGTAGAGCGCCTTCAACATCTTCTTCTTGATGATATATTCCTTTGTCCGGAACCCTTTCGCGTCCCAAACTTCTTCCCGCCCGTCGGCGAAGTTAACGACAAAGTCTGCGATGTACGTGCAGATCTTGGCGCCGTTGACGACGAGGGGGTACTCCGCCTGACATTCGAATTCTTCAACGACCCCTCCCGCTTTCAAAAGTTTTAACTCCCCATAGGCTTTCGCCTCATGCTTCGAGTCGAAAGTCATTCCATCGACCGTGACCTTGACGTTGCCGTACTTGCCCCGCTTTTTGGGCATGGGAGGAGCCGACGCTATGATGCGCAGGTACTCCTCCGGTGATACCCTGTTGCGGTCCATCATCAGAACGGTAGGGGCGTGGAGGTTTCCCCAGTTTCCCTATAGTCGTCGTATCGGCTCAAGTCATCCGGCGGGGGAGGCGATGGTGCGCTGGCCCCGATTGGCCTGGGCGGTTGTTTTGCGAACTCCGGCACCGTGACCACATTCAGAACACCGCTCGCTGGCCTCGGGGCAGGTGGCGGTGTTCCAGCCGCCACTGCTGCCCTGGCTGCCTCGTCCTGCTTATCCTTGAATTTCTGGCAGGATTTCGCGTAAAAGCCGGAGAACTCGGCGGCTTTGGCGGCTTTGGCCTCGCGGGACATCCCCGACACAGGATCTACGATTGCGCCTGGACGGGCAACCTCCGTAACGTCAATCCATACTTTGCCGGCATTACCCTCCTTTTCCTCATATTTAAGGTCAACCTCTACGCCGCCGAGCTCGGCGGAATTGTCCAGGGCGTAAGGATCGCCCCCGAACCAGCCGAATACCCCGCAGAGCGTATTGGCTACCCGGTCCGAGTTTTTCTCTGTCAGCCACAACTTGTAATACATGGTCTCGTTGGGCCTGAGAAAATCGCCTTTATCGGTCAAGAACTCCATGTCTAAGTACGGAGTTTTATTTTTTGGGGACTCGCCGATCCGGGTCCCCTTACACATCGCTCTGACTACATTCATGATTCTGTCTCCTCCTGCGTTAAGGTTTCTACTCTGGTTAACGCCTGCATCAGCAGCAGGGTGTTATTTTTGTTCTGTTCTACATAGTCCAGAACCGCCTTGCGTTTATCTTCCGCGACTTTCGGCAGCAACGCGTTGATCTCGGCTATGTACTTTTCTGCCGGCTTGGTCATACTGGCGCTGATTGCCGCGAGGATTGCCGGCATATCGAACGGCATGTACTTGGGGAGGCGGTAGCGGTTCTTGCCGTCGCGCGTCGCCGAGTGTTCTGTCTGTACGATACGTGCGTCTCCGCCCTTGCCTTTGGCCTTGCGGCCTTTTTCCTTTTCGGTGTGGACGTTAAAGTAGGCAAACAGCACCGTATCGGCCCACTCTTTAACCATACCCGCCAAATTCTTATCCGTTCGCATCTCAAAACGGTCGTAGTTTTCGCCGTCCGGGTTATTGTAAACCTTTTTTTCGCTGTGGGCATTTATGATGACCAGCATCCCACGGCGGTGGATTGCATCGAGGAGCGCGAGCGCACGGCGAAATTCCTGAGCGGCTACCTTATAGCCTTTGGAATAACCGTAATTCTCGATATTGGTCTCCGTGGTGGTGCGCTCCTTCGTGTGATACTTGTCATCGCGCTTGCTTACGTAGTAAAACAAGACTGGCTCTAACCAGTCCAGTGTGTCGATGATCAGGCTCTTGTAGTTGTGCTGCCCTTCGGCAACGAACTGCAAGTAGTCGATCGTATCCTGCCAATCTTTGGGCGCGTAGTGGGCTACATGCTCGTAACCACCACCGACCAAACCATCCTCCGCGCAGAGGAAAATCGGGTCGGGGCACTGCGCCCCGGCGGTAGTCTTCCCGACGCCCTCGATGCCGATCAGCACAATCCTCGGCGGCAACGGTGTCGACCCTTTTTTGATTTTTGTTGCGTCAAACATGTTACTGCACTCCTTTTTGGTTATACTATAGTTAATGGATATTTTACTACTTACCTTTCTTTTCTTTCTTCGCCTCTTTTGCGATAATATCAGCTTTAGCTTTCTCCCTGGCCGCCTTGACGCGTTCCTCAAGTTCGGGGATTTTTATAGCATCGTCATGGCGATGTTTAGTTATACCCAAATAATATTGCACACTATCTTCATCGTAGGCGGCATCAGATATTACTTTCTCGATGACGCCGGCAATTATTATTTCCTCGCACGAACCATATTTTACTATTTGTGCGAAAGTTTTGCCTATGGCTTCTTTAAGTGCGTCGGCATAGAGCGCATCAAGCTTTTTGTTATTAGGATAATCCGAAACATCGAATAACATGTTGCAGTCCGAAGATGTAAAACCCGCGTCAAGCTTCTTTCTAAGATACCACTCTCTTTTTACCGTACGCTCTGCCTCTCGCATGGCATCATCCAAAACGAAGTCTGACACCCCACCGTTTTTGGCTGCTTTGGCCGCCGCCTTTTCCTCTGCGATCTTCTCTTTTCTTTTCCGCTCTACCGCATCAACGAGGGCTACTTTGGCGGAGTAGCAGTCTTTGTTCGGGCACGTGCCGCAGTCGTTGTACTCCTCGAACATCTCCAGCTGGCGGCCGCGGTCGGGACAGGTCGAATTTCCGTCAGAGTCTACGCAGGCGGGGTACGTCTTTTTGCCGGACTTGTAGACCTTTGTCTTATCGAATTTGACCTTGTCAAGGGATTCGAAGTAGATTTGCGTAACAACGGCCTCAAACTCCTTGGCGGAGTAGTTATCAGCCTCAAGTTGGTAGCTTCCCCTTCCGCCTTCGGAGGTTATTTCTTTGATCACCGGCTCGGGGAGGGAGGCCAGCTTTTCAGCCTTGCCGATCAGTATCTCGCCGCTGTCGATCTTGCCGAGTACCTCCGCCGGCAGCTTCGCCAGCTTGATGTACCGGCTGATGTGTTTCGGGGATTTCCCGGTGCGCAGGGCAATCTCCTCGACAGTCTGATTCCTCTCTTCATACAGGAAGCGGTACCACTCCGCTTCCTCGGAGGGCAGCAGATCGAGCCGGTGGGCGTTCTCGGCGTACTGGACGTCTTTCACCTGGTCGGCGGTCAGCCCCTCGTAGATTATGCAGGGGACGACGGCCAGATCCGCCAGCGGTGCTGCGGTATAGCGGCGGAAGCCGGCGATCAGGTCGTACTTTTCCGCGCCCTTCTTGGGCTGGTTCAGGAGGACCGGTTCAAGTATGCCGTTGGCCTTGATGTCGGTTACGAGGTCGGCCAGTTTCGGGTCGGCTTCGAGCGTTATCGGGCGCCGGCGGATATTATCGCCTACGCGGATATGGTGCAGGGGCACCGCGGCGTCGTATCTGCGGTTAGGATGATCGCCGTCAGCCGGCTTGATACCACGCTTCCCGGCTGCCTTAGCGCGCGCGGCGACAAATTTCTCGACGCCGGGGATCTCTTTGGCCGGGCCGACTTTCTCGACCGGGGCCGAGGTTTGCTTTTTTGCAGTTTTCTTGTTCATGGTTTTTTATCTCCTTTTTATTACAAAATCAGAGTTAAGGTTTTCAGTAAAATGGACCGTGGCGTTTTTGGGCTGCTCGCGCTGACCCTTCACGATACGGGATATTGTCACGTCGCTGACTCCAAGCGTTCTCGCGGCGGCTTGGATAGACTCAAAAATTTCTTTCTCGCCGTTATCAGCCCAAGTAACAGTAATGCTCTTGCTGCGGTTGTGGGGAACCTCAATATCAAGTGTCCGGTTGGTCGGCCGCGTGAACTCCTTCGCTATTGAGCGGATTTCATCGGCCTGAGCTATTGCCTGGGCACGGGTCAGTTTGGTAATCACGCCGCACCTCCCAGCTCCGGGTGCTGCGGCGTAGTCGCGAACCGGGAATCGTCGTCTATAGAGGCGTACCTACAGCACACGTCGAAATAAGGGCACTTGCCGTACGCATCGCACGATGTCGGGTTGCGCGGCCAGTACTTATTAATCTGAGATATGCGGATCTGTTTCCCAATCGTCCACATATCCGACATATAATCAACAATCTCGTCTTGGAGGCGCACAAGTTCGCGCCGGGCGTAGATGCGATCCGGGTTTGCCCTGATATCCGCCAGATAGCGGTCGTGGTACGCGTCCGGCGTTTCGTCCTCAAGGCGGGTTGCCTTGCTGATCGCCCCGTTTTTGTTGACCTTGACCTCTGTGGCGTACCTAACCTTCCTGTCGAGCTTGAAAATCACGTCGTAGAGTACGTGGTCGACCTTGTGCCCCAGCGCATCGCACCCCACATGATATCCGCCGATCTGTCCATCTATAGTTAAGCGCGGCCAGTAGTCGCCATCCGGGAGGATACTTTTGGATGTAGTCTTGTGCTCTACGATAATGAGCCGCCCGTCGGCATCCTTGACGATGACATCGATTTTGCCGGAGAGCAGCCACGTGCGGCTTTCCGCCCGTGTATCCGGGTTGAACAGAGGGGCGACATACTCTTGCTCGACGGCGACGACCTTGTAGGCCTGTGCGTCCGTGCCGTAGTGCTCATGATAGCCGTCTACGAGAGCGGCGGCGCGCGCTACCTCGTAGGGGTCGGATTCGCGGGCGGCCTCGGTAAGGTCGACTATTTCCTCGCCGCGCCAGTGGCTCTCAAGCATCTTGTGGACGAGGCTCCCGTACCGCAACGGTTCCGGTGTCTTGACCGGGCGCCGGCAGAGCTCGTATTCGTAATAATGCCGTCTTGCGCAGATAAGGAACGAGTTCCTCCTGCTGTTGGTGAGGAGCTGACGCCCCTCGTGGTTAGACCCCATAATCGCCTCCTTTAGTTGATGGTGGGGTTGTTTATGTAATTGTTGGCGGCGCGGGTGGATTTCAACCACGCACCAAGCGTATCACCGCTTGCCCTGCATCAGGCACGCCGCCGGTATTATCAGTCAGGTTTTGCCAGGGCCTCCCCTTGCACATCCTCAAAACTCGCGTACCACCGCACAAATCGCAGATTGGCAGTGCCGATTGCGCCGTCCCGCTGTTTGGCGATTATTACCTCCGCCTGTCCCTCAAGCAGCGGATTATCCCGGACGTACACCTCTTCCCGGTAAACAAGCATAACGACGTCGGCATCCTGCTCTATCGCCCCCGATTCTCGTAGGTCCGAGAGTTTTGGCCGGTGGTTATCATCTTTCCTGCTCTCCACCGCGCGGGAGAGCTGCGACAGGACGATCACCGGCACATCAAGCTGCTTGGCCAGAATTTTCAGTGCGCGGCTGATCTGCGTAAGGTCTTGATTGCTGTTATTGGATTTCCGGTCCGGCGTTACAAGGTGGATATGATCAACGATGACCAAATCAAGGCCGTACCGGCTCTTTATCGCCTTGGCCTCGGACCGGATGTTCGGCACCGTGATTATCGGGTTGTCATTGATCAGCAGGGCGGCGTTCTTCAGTTGCGCCCGGACGCTCTCCACACGCTCGCTGTACGCCGGCGAGGATTTGTAATCGCGCATCTTATGGATACCGACGCGCGCCTCCGCGCCGTACACGCGCCGGGCGATCTGCTTCTCCGTCATTTCCAAGGAGAACATCAAAACGACCTTGCCGGCCCGGATGGCGACGTTACGGGCGATGGAGAGCGCCAGCGCAGTCTTCCCCATAGACGGCCGACCGCCCAGGACGATCAGCGCGCCCTTCTGGAGGCCGGGGATCATGTTGTCTATGGCCTCAAAACCGGTGGACAGGCCGCTCTCCGCAACCTCGTCGTCTAAGCTTATATCCCGGATATGCTTGGTTTTGTGCTCGGAGGCGGCAGACGCGGTGCCGCCGTGCTTGCTCTCGATTTCGGCGTATACCTCCTCTGCGCTCTTCGCGCCGGTGTAGAGGTCGGATATGGCCCTGTGGTAGGCAAGGATGTCCTGCCGGCAGGCTGCGGTGGCATTGATGATCTTGGCGCGGGCCTCGACGCTCTCAAGGGCGCATGAGTGCTCGTATTGGAGGGCGTTTAGATAAGATTCGCCTTTGATACCCTCCACGCCGATCTCCTCCAGCCAACCGTGCTTTTTGAGGACATTGCTGACCGTGACGATATCTACACGATCCCCAGCCCTTTCAAGGCTCGCGATGGCCGCATATATCTTCTGGTGGCCGTCGTCGCTGAACGCGCCCCGGGAGAGCAGCCGCAGGGCCGCCGAGCTGCCGCCTGGGTGGTACAGGGCCGCGCCGAGCACCTCACGCTCAAGGTCGATTTCCGTCGGCATTGGGGTATCTATGGTACTATTGGTCATCCTGGGCGTCCTCTCCGAGCATCTCTTGCATGATGGCCTCGTCCCTCAGGCGCTTTGCGTCGGCGTCGGCAGGGGCTACCGGGACGGGGACGGGCGCCGGGGTGGTAGCTGGGGATGGCGACTTGGATTTAGGTCGGCCAGCGCCGGGGAACTCGCCGTCAATGAACGCCTGGACGTCAGACATCTTGAACCGGAAATCTTTAGCCATAGACGTATCGGCCTTCAGGCGTCCAGCTTTGACGTGCCGCCATACCGTACGGCGACATACTTGGAGAATCTTCATCACGTCCTCTGTCGCCAGCATCTTATCCATCATCTGCCTCCAACACACGCAACAAACATTATTGTAACCATTGCAATTATGGCAAGGTAAACTAAGTCGGTTGACTCAAAAGCTGTATTTTTCGAGCTGGCAAGGCCGCATTTGCCATTACCACGGTACAGGGCGCAATCTTCCCGACACTCCGGCGGGCGAATCGCCCCCGTATGCTCAACGGTTCCGCCCTGGCGGAACGGACATGTTTTCGTAGGGTTCATACTTTCCCTGTCTCCTCATTCGACGCGCTGAGGACGGCATCTACCTTAGCGAGGTCTTCGGGTTTGAGGTCCCAGTACCCGTTGAAGAAGCCGACGAGGCGCGGGTAGGATATGCCTGTTTGCCGGGCGATCTCCGCCTGTTTCAGGCCGGACTTCTCCAGCCGCTCGTGATAATCCTGCCATTTTAGTTTTGCCATGCGAACTCCGATATAGTATATTAATTAATTACCCTCTGTATAGTTGGTGATGATACAGGTGGTAATGGTGATGGTTACACTCTAAATATAACGCAATATATCGCGAGAATCAAGCATTTTTTTGCGAAAAGTGAACAATATTTTATGGACGCTCTTGAAACAATTTTTTACGAACGGGTCGGTGAAGCTATTAAGTCCTTGCGGGATAATGGGTTAAGCAATGTGCTTATAGCGGAGCGTGTTGGAGTGTCCGAGTCTACAATTCGCTGTTGGAAGGGTGGGGGCGCGGTGCCGAGCGCCCTTGGATTAAAAAACCTTGCCGATTTGGTAGGTTGGAATGTCGGCTATTTTTTCGACACTGACGCATCAAAATCCTCGCTGAGTGGGCAGGAGACGGAACTGGTCAAGGTTTTTCGAGGGCTGTCCATCCGCGGCCAGACGGCCCTGATGGGCGCCGCATATAACATAGAAGAGGACGAGGCCCAGCGGGGCGGGGGTGACGTTCCCCCAGCCGGCGCCGCGTCAGAGCCGGTATCCGCGGCGCCGAAGAGGGGGTCCGCTGGCGCTCTGGTTGGTTCCGATGTTGGTGCGGGTGTGAGAGGGTAGATAATAAGGGTCGATTATGTGGCTCATAGGCAAGGAAACTTAAAAAGGGGTATTGTTTATGGATTTATTCTTTTCGGGAGTGTAAAACCTTTTCTGTAAATTAGTTTTTCCGTTTTTTTATTTCGTCTCCCGAGGCCCCCTATATAGGGGGCCTCGAACATAAAATACGATCTGCGCATTTATAAAAGCAACTTTTTTATGGCATCCTGCCCTCGAACGCGATAGCGAGTTCGCCGTATATTTGCCCCCAGTTCCTGATCTTGTTGACCCACTTTTTAGTGATCTGCAGTGT
>Ga0209755_10000781_pt1 | contig 55433 bp, 42 predicted proteins | sample TergutCo191P1_FD_187301 | JGI IMG/M metagenome (GOLD analysis project Ga0209755, IMG submission 187301) | Cornitermes sp. P1 segment gut microbial communities from Petit-Saut dam, French Guiana - Co191P1 (SPAdes) (version 2) | ecosystem: Host-associated > Arthropoda: Insects > Digestive system...
TTTACGGCGCTTTTTTGGCTTTTTGGGGCTTTCTAAGCGTTTAGACGGTGCCTTTTTTGCGTATTTGGTACTTTCTAAACGTTTTTACGGCCCTTTTTTGGCTATTTGGGGCTTTCTAAACGTTTAGGCGGTACCTTTTTACCGTTTTTGGTACTTTCTCAACTATGAGAAGGTACCTTATGCCTCTTTAATAACCGCGTCTATGATAGATAGTAGCCCCTTGCCATTGTTCTTGCAAATAAATTCGCGGTTCTTGACCAACCAGTTTTTATTGTCGTTTAACATTTCTCTTATCCTTATCTTCTTCTCTATCTTGCTTAAATTATATTTGTAGCACCTGCAAAAATCGTCAAGACATTTGTATTTTATTGTGCAATACTTATTATACTTTTCCCGCGCCGACTCATTTTCCTTTTCGTCGTCAGTCATATGATTTTCCAACGACGTGTCGTTCTCAAGGAAAGGCTCATTTATAAACAAAAGCGGGAACTGCCAGAAAAAAGCTTTCAATTGCTGCCGTTCCGTACGTCTTTTATACACGATATTCAATAGAGCGCTTATTACTGCTGACACTACCGAAGCCAACACTCCTGAGAATATTAAAATTACAGTATTTTGACCTGCTTCCATAAATAGTTCCTCCAAATTTTGGTTGTTGCGCTAATGTAGCGCGGTTAGTCCGGGGCACATTGCCTCGGGTTAGTTCAATATTGGATACAACAGTTACTGCTGCCACACTGCTGCCGTATTTTTCACCACCTTTCCGCAGCCTGAAAGTTTATAAAATTATCCGACCCGCCGCCCTTTGCCGCAAAATACGTGGCTCGGGGCGGCGGCTTGCGGTCGGGTGTCGCTAATCCCGAACACAGCGCACGCTATACAGGTAGGTCTTGCCGATGTAGTCCCTGTACACGTTGTCGTAGTAGCTCATGCGCTGGCCCCAGGCGTTGCTCGCAGCGTTCTCCGTGGCGCTCCACCAGAAGCCGTAGTCGCCGGCATCGTAGAAGCTGCCGCCGTAGCCGATGCCGCCGGGCAGGGCCGAAAAGCCGTGATTGTCTGTACCGTTTCCACCACTACTCCACCCTGTCGTTGACTTCAACTTCGTTCCTGCCGTTGACGATCCACCTACAGCATCCGTTAACACCGTCCACTCCGCATCACTCGGCACATGCCAGCCAGCTGGACAAACTCCCTGAACGCCGCTTGGGTTCGCCAAGGAACTTGACGCACCGTTCATTACCGTTGTCCAATTATACATACGACCGTAGAGATCGCAGTTACTAGAATTATTACTATAGCATACATCAGTAGTATTACTCGGAACATCATAATTCAAATTCTGCGCCATCCACGTCTGCGTACCTATCGTTACCATACGATAAACTTTACCATCCCTTGAATCGGTAAAGGTATTACCTGTCACACAACTCGAACCGGTCAACTGCGCCGGCAAATTCCGTGTCTCGGTATCGGAGGATCCTGCAATACATGTTCTTGTTTGCAAGCCCGGGCCGGTGCAGGTTGCGGGGGATGTTTGTGTCCAATCACCCCATTGGGTACATCCGGTAACGCACTGCGTACCGCTCAACTGCGCTATCGCCCGTGTCTCGCTGTGCGGCGTATTAGACGCCGTGCAAGTCCTCGTTTCAACTCCCGGCGCGGAGCAGGTGGCGGGAGTAGTAACTGTATAATCGCTCCATACGTGGGCTAACTGCGCAATAGGCTGAGTCTCTGTATGAGCGGAGTTTATCGTGCAGGTTCTCGTTAGCTCTCCCGGCGCGGAGCAGGTTGCGGGTTTGGCAGTTGTCCATCCGCCATACGAGTGCGTGTTTGTTTGCGGTATCGGCGAGGTTTCAAAGTGGGCAGAGTTCAGTGTGCAGGTTCTTTTTGTTTCTCCCGGCGCGTTGCATGTTGCGGGAGTAGCTACTTCCCAGCTGCCCCATGAATGTGAGCCTGAGCCTGTTAGTTGCGCTGTTTCTCGCACTTCGTCTGCCCCGCAGCTGCACGACTTTTTTTCCTGTCCCGGCGCGGAGCAGGTAGCCTGCGCGGTTGTGTGCCAATCGCCGAATGAGTGGGTGTGGGTAGGTTCACACGCCGTACCCGTCAACTTGGGAGTTTCTCTCCTGTCGATGTGGTTGGTGTTTTGGGTGCAGGTTCTTGTTTCTACGCCCGTTGCGCTGCATGTTGCGTTGGTGGTTACTATCCAGCCGCCGTAGGTGTGGGAGTCATCGCCCGTTAGCTGCGGCAGCGCCCTCGTATTGGTGTGCGTTGCGTTTAGCATACAGATTATTGTTTCCTGCCCCGCCGCGCTGCATGTTGCGGGGGTTGTGGTTATCCAGTTGTTCCACATGTGGGCCGACTGGTCTGTGGGTATCTGCTGGATTTCGCTGTATCCGCATCCGCACGACCGCATTTGCTGCCCCAGCATGGTGCAAGTTGGCTGCGCTGTTGTCTGCCATTCGCCGAATGAGTGGGTGTGGGTTGGCTCGCACGCTGTGCCTGACAGCTGTGGGATCGCCTGTTCTAAGACGTGGCTGTTGTCGGTTTGGCAGGTATTAATTTCCAAGCCCTGCGTCTCGCAGGAGGCGCGTTCCATTACTATCCATCCGCCCCATGTGTGGGTGTGCGGGGTATCTTCGCCGCCGTTGCCGCATTTTTCACTAACAGTGCCGCTTGCGTCGCAGCAGTGTGAGGAAGGGTCGTATATCTTGCCGCCGCATTTGTTGACGGCCTTGCCCGCAAAGCAGAACTGGCTGGACGGGTTGTAGGGGTTGTAGTCGCTGCAGTAATCCGGCAATTGTACGCAGGCGCAGAGCAACAGCGCTAAGAAGCAGAGCCATTTTTGCGGTTTGGCAGATGAGATTTTTTTGGCGTTTGTCATTGTTCGCGTCCTTTAAAAAAATATGTGAATTGATATGCCGCCCAGCAGAAGCGCTGTGCCGACGGTGTATGCAATATTTCTGCTCGTTATGGATTTTTTCGCAACGCTGTACTCACCCGCGTTGATGCGGCTTTCCGCGTTCCCGTTTTCGATAAGCCCGTAGGCGATTACCCCCGCGCCCACGGCTTCGAGGCCTACCCCTACCCAGAAAGACGGTTTGGAGAGGAGTTTCGGCGCGGCGGGCATTGCCTGCGGCGGGGCCTGTATGCCGAACATGTTCCCTACGACCCTGTCTGAGACAGCTGAAAGGTCGTCTATTGTTTTGAGCGGGCTTGTCGCCTCGCCAATAAAGACTACCTCGGCGGTCTCCACGTCTACAATGCGGGCGGAGACTTGGTAGGAGCCAAACGCTGGGGTAATGGCGGCAATGCAGATGTAGCCAACCCCGAACTGCTTGCCGAGCTCGCTGATTTGGCTGTCGTCTATGGCTCCGCTGCGCTGTGTTGTCTGCTCTTTATTGATTTCGGCGACAAACGCGGCGGAGCGTTCGATGCCTCTGTACCGCCCGCTGTTTATCAGGGAGGCGAGCATGCGGGTTCCGAGGGCGCTTTTCTCGTCTTCCGCCACGTTGCCGGTAACGTATACTGCGATGCGCGGCAGGTCGGCGGCGGTTGCGGTGGCGGTTGCGGTGAGCAGTGCAATCATCGTAAAAATCAACGACGCTTTCTTGAGCATTTACAAACTCCTGTCTTTTGGGACGTGGCCGTAAAAGGCCCGTACAGGCCCTTTAAGCGCACTTTGTTTTTGGGGGTGGTAAAAAGGGTATTTTTTGTATATATAGCTTCTAAGGGCCTTATAGAGGCCTTTACGAGGCGAATAGACAGGGGGGGGGGGGGGGGGGGGGGCAATTCTTATTTGTCAAGCAGTTGGGGCGAGCGCAGGCGCCGGCCGCCGCGGTTACGGCGGCGTACGCAATCAAAAACGCTATTGTCATCACATCCGGCACCATCATATAAGTCCTCTCGGTTCCTTCGTCAAGAAACATTTACAGTAGCCAGTCCCCAAGCGCCCTTTTCCTGTTCCATCAGCGCCGGATTGGCGTATTTGCTGAGGCAGCCGTAGGCGGAACTTTTTTTTGTTTGCGGTACCGGCATGTTGTCCGAAATAACCGGTTCGATGCAGATAGTACCGTTGCTCTCGCTCATGGAGACAGTGGTTGTGTGCAATTTGGAGTACAGCACATCGGGGATGGAATAAATACTCACAACAGCCATACGCCGCTCCTTTCAGGCCGAAAGCTTAATGCCGGCAAGCAGGAAAATCAAATTCAGAGGAACCGCCCGTTTGCCGCCTGACCATAAAATTACTATTTGGCGGGTGGGAAGTCAACAAATTCTGAAAAAACCGGTCCGGTTTCGGTTCCGGGCTACTTGTCCATGCAGCACTTTTTGTACTTTTTCCCGCTGCCGCAGGGGCAGGGGTCGTTGCGGTTTACCTTTTCTTCCTCGCGGATGAATGGTTTTGGGGGGTGTACGGCGCCGTCCAAGTAGTACCATGTGCCGTTTGTGCGTTTGAAGGTGCCGGTTTCGTGGAGGGTCTTTTTTATGCGGTCTTCGGTGTAGCGGGCTATGAATTCGACCTTGCCTTCCTTGTCGCCGGCCTGTCCTTTTTCGGTGGAGACTATTTCGAGGGCGGTCCATTCGGAGTTGGCGGACCATGCGCGGATGGCTTTTTCGTCGCATTCCGAGCGTCTGTCGGGGTGGGTGGAGGAGATGACGAAATCGACGGCCCCCCTTGCGTAGGCGCTGTAGCGGGCGCGCATGAGTTCCTCGGCGGTCTCGGCGTTTCGGGCGGCGGTGACCACCGGCTCGCAGCAGGCGGCGTAGTTTTTGCCCGACAGGCAGGGGCAGGCGGGGCTATTCTGGTCTGTCATGCTGTAATTTCCTTTCTATATATAATAGATCGATGCTGGGATCCGTATAAATATACATTATGCCTCACTCCCGCAATTTTTTAAAAAACGCCTTGAGCAGCCCCCGCGACTCGTCTTCCATGATGCCGGAGGTGATTTGTGGGAAGGCCCGGTACGATTTTTCGGCTTCCGGGCGGTAGTTGAACGTGTCTACCCCCCCAAGGCGGGGGTCTTTGGCCCCGTAGACGACTGCGCTGACCCGGGATTGGAGGATGGCCCCGAGGCACATCAGGCAGGGTTCAAGGGTGACGTAGAGGGTGCAGCCGTTGAGCCGCCAGTCCCCCACGTGGGCCGAGGCCGCGGTGATGGCCACGATCTCGGCGTGCGCGGTGGCGTCCCCCAGCGCCTCGATCCGGTTGTACCCCCGCCCGATGATGCCCCCGTCCTTCTCAATAACCGCCCCAACGGGCACCTCCCCCTCATCGAAGGCTTTAAGGGCCTCCCGCAGCGCCGCCCCCATGAAATATTCCGGGTTGGGCACCTGTGTCAGTTCGTCCATCTTTCCGCCTCCAAAAATAATATAATTATAAATCTTGCGCGAACGGTGTACCAAATACTATATTCGTTAAATTCGCCATATTGTCCCCGGCCAAGGGGATGTTTTATCTTATTATGCCGGTTGGGGCTTATGTTTGAAGAACTGTCGGGCAGATTTGACGCGATTTTCAAGAAGTTGCGGGGGCGCGGGAAGCTCACGGAGGAGAACATCTCCGAGGCGGTCCGCGACGTAAAGCGCGCGCTCCTTGAGGCCGACGTGAACTACAAGGTGGTCAAGAAGTTCGCGGCGACGGTGCAGGAGAAGGCGATGGGGGCGGTAGTCCTCGACAGCATTTCCCCGGGCCAGCAGTTTGTAAAAGTGGTTCACGACGAGCTTTCGGCGATAATCGGGGGTTCGGCGCGGCAGATAAAGTTCCATACGAACCGGGTGAACGTGATAGTTCTGGCCGGTTTGCAGGGGTCGGGCAAGACGACGGCGTGCGCGAAACTGGCGCTCTACTTCCGCAAGCAGGGGCACCGGCCGGTAATGGCGGCTTGTGACACGTACCGTCCGGCGGCCATCGACCAGCTTGAAACGCTGGGCAAGGCGCTCTCGGTTTCGGTTTATGCCGACCGCGCCGCCAAGCCGGTGGCGATAGCGAAGGCGGCGCTTGAGTCGGCGAAGCGCGAGGGGAACTCGCTTCTCCTTGTTGATACGGCTGGCCGGCTGCACGTAGATACGGGTATGATGGGGGAGCTGCGGGAGATCGTAAAGGCGGTTTCGCCGGACGAGATTTTCTTTGTGGCCGACGCGATGACCGGGCAGGACGCGGTGAACGTGGCCGCGGAGTTCCATAAGGAGGTCGGGTTCACGGGCGCGATCCTCTCGAAGATGGACGGCGACGCGAGGGGCGGCGCGGCTCTTTCTATATTGGATGTGACCGGCGTGGCGGTGCAGTTCATAGGCGTGGGCGAGAAGCCCGACGGCCTTGAGCTCTTCCACCCCGAGCGGATGGCGTCGCGGATTTTGGGCATGGGCGACATCGTGTCGCTGGTCGAGCGCGCGCAGGAGACGGTGGACCTTGAGAAGAGCCAGAAGCTCGAGAAGAAGTTCCGCCGCAACCAGTTTTCGCTGCAGGACTTTTTGGACCAGCTGCGGCAAATCAAGAAGATGGGGTCGCTCGGCGACCTTTTGGCGATGATCCCGGGGATGGGGAGCCAGCTCAAGGACGCGAACATTGACGGCGGCATGATGGGCAAGATAGAGGCGATAATCTGTTCGATGACGCAGAGGGAGCGCGACAAGCCGGTGATAATAGACGGCAGCCGCAAGAAGCGGATAGCGGCGGGCAGCGGGACGACGGTGCAGGACGTGAACAAGCTGCTCAAGCAGTTCGACAACATGAAGGTGATGATGAAGCGGATGACGAAGATAGCCGGGAAGCGCGGGGCGGGCGCGGCGATGCGGAACATGGCGCCGTTTTGAGATGAAAAATTAACATTAAGTATAAACACTAATCGAAGGAGCAGTACCTTGGCAGTAAAAATCAGGCTGGCCCGCACGGGCCGCAAGAAGATCGCGACGTACCGCGTGGTGGCGGCAGACAGCCGTACGCAGCGCGACGGGAAGTTTTTGGAGACCATCGGTTTCTACGACCCACAGGCCACACCCAAAATCTTCACGTTCAAGACCGACCGTGTCGCCTACTGGATCAAGCAGGGCGCGACCCCCACGCTGACCGTGAAGAACCTGCTGCGTCAGGACAACTTCTACGAGAAGATGGCGCAGTTAGACAAGGGCGTTGAGCTTGAGAGCGTGAGCGCCGAGCGCAGGCCGGAGCGCAAGCGCAAGGCTAAGGTCTTCAAGAAAAAGAGCGAGGATTAACCGGGAATAGCGATGGATCTGGTTGCGATCGCAATCATAAAGCGGGCGGTTGGCCTCGACGGGTGCTGCGGGGTTGCGCCGTACGGCGAGACGTTCGAGCGGCTCAAGGCGCCGGTTGCCGTGTACATCGGTGAGGACGGGCGCAGCGCGTTCGAGACCGTGCTTGAGGAGAAGACGCTGCGGCCGCAGGGCTGGGCGGTTGTGTTGAGGGATGTGGCCGGCCGGACCGCCGCCGAGCGCATACAGGGCCAGAACATTTATATACGGGAGGACCATCTCCCGAAATTAGGCGATGGCCAGTACTACCATTTCCATCTCAAGGGGATGGCGGTGGTGGGGCAGTCGTCCGGCGAGAAGATAGGGACCGTGCGGGACGCGGTGAACCTGCCGTCTATGGACGGGCTTGACGTGGCGCTCTTAAACGGGCACGAGGTGATAATCCCCTACAACGACCAGGCGGTCGTGAGCGTGGACGGCGAGAAGAAGGTGATAGTGGTGAGCGATTCGTACTTAGAGGAATTGCTGTGATGCTCTTTGATATTCTAACCCTGTTCCCCGCGATGTTCGAGGGGGCCTTTACCGACAGCATCATAAAGAGGGCTGCCGATAAGGGCCTGGTATCAATAGATATCCACAATATAAGGGATTACTCAGACGATGTAAAGCATCAGACTGTGGACGACTACCCATACGGCGGAGACGCCGGGATGCTGATGAAGCCGGAGCCGTTGGCAGCCGCGATACGTGCGGCCAAAGAGCGTTTATCCGGCAAAAACCCAACGGTAGTCTACCTGACACCGGTTGGCCGGTTATTAAACCAGGGCACAGTCAAGGAGCTATCCGCCAAGGAGTCGCTGATACTCCTGTGCGGGAGGTACAAGGGGATTGACCAGCGCGTAATTGATAATTACGTAGACATGGAGCTATCGGTAGGCGACTACGTCCTCTCCGGCGGCGAGATCCCGGCGATGGCCGTAGTAGACGCGGTAACGCGCCTGATCCCGGGGGTACTGAGCAACATAGACAGCGCCGAGACCGACTCGTTCCATTCCGGCCTGCTAAGCCACCCCCATTACACAAGGCCAGAAGTCTTTGAGGGGATAAAGGTGCCGGACGTACTGATAAGCGGCCACCACGCGAACATCCGCGAGTGGCAGCATCAAAAGTCATTAGAGATAACAAAGGAACGCCGTCCTGACTTATTGAACAGGGAATGCCGTACCGGTTTTAAGCCCCCAAGGGGCGACTTTTGACGTTGACGTACCGGTTTTAAAAAGTTTCCCCCTTGAGGGGGAAATTGAAGGGGGGGAATATGGTATCGGGGCGTTGCGGGGTGTCCCCGCAGAGGGGGTAGCGGAAGACAAAAATGGCGTCTTTTTGCCATTTTTGGCTGGAGCGAGGGGGAGACTTCCCCCCTTGAATTTGATTTTGCCGTTGACTTTAATATTGCGGGCGACCGAGGGCGGTCGCCCCTACAAAAACATTTTGACGTTGACTTTAATATTGACTTTAAATAACAATAACCATATTAATGTATTAATGAACGGAGGTGTCCAATGAACGACATCATCAAGGCAGTAGAAAGAAAGCAGTACACCACCCGCCAGGACGACTTCGGCCCCGGCGACACGATCAACGTCTCCTTCAAGATCCGCGAGGGCGACAAGGAGCGTATCCAGCAGTTTCAGGGCGTGGTGATCCAGATGGCGGGTACGGGGCTTGGCTCCACCGTCACGGTTCGCAAATCCAGCGGCAACGTTTACGTCGAGCGTATTTTCCCGGCGCATTCGCCTCTTATCGCCGAGATCAAGGTGCTCAAGCGCGGCCGGGTCCGCCGGGCTAAGCTCTTCTACCTGCGCAGCCTTACGGGCAAGGCGACGCGCATCAAGGAGAAGAAGGTGAAGCAGTAGCCGGGGCATATCTTTGGGGCAGTGTAAGGGCGGGCGCAACCCCGCCCTTTTTTATTCGGCGGCCATTATGCCGATATTTGGACGCCGCGCTGGTTTTTTATTATATTTTACATCTGTACGGCAATCCGGCAATCAACGCTATAAGAGGTACTGATGGGCGCACTTTGGGGAACAACGATAAACGCCGCCGCCGTGGTCCTCGGCTGTCTTGCGGGCCTGCTGCTGCCGCGGATGCCGGAGCGGATGCGGGAGCTCATTATGCAGGGGCTTGGGCTGGCCATTCTGTTTTTGGGCGTTTCTATGGGGCTCAAGACGGAAAATTTCATTTTTGTGGTGATCAGCCTGGTCTTAGGCGCCGTGATTGGGGAACTGCTTCAGCTGGATTTGCGGCTTCTGGCGGTGGGGGAGGCGCTTGAGAAGAACGTGAAGGAGGTGTCGGTGCCGGGGCTTGGGGCCGCGGGGGGGAGGGTTGCCGACGGGTTTGTGACGGCAACGCTTATCTTCTGCGTGGGGGCGATGGCGGTGCTGGGGGCGATAGACAGCGGGCTGCGGGGCGACCATACGCTTCTTTACACAAAGTCGCTTTTAGACGGGATAACGGCGATGATTTTGACGAGTACGCTGGGTTTTGGGGTGGGTTTTTCCGCGGCGGTGATTTTTCTGTATCAGGGGATGATCGCGCTGTCGGCCAAGTGGATAACGTACGTGCTGAGCGCTTCGGAGCTTGATATGATAGTGACGGAGGTCGGCGCGGTGGGCGGGGTGCTTATCGCGGGGATCGGGATTAGCATGCTGCACATAAAGAAGATCAATGTTACGAACCTGCTGCCGTCTATATTTATTGCGGCGGGGCTGGTTTGGGCTAACGCTAAATTCGGGTTTCTATGATGACGTACAGATACATATACCGCTCAATAATCATTACCGCGTTTCTGGCGGCGTTCGCGTTTGCCGGTGATATCATGTTGTCCGTCAGCCATGACAGCGTGACGGTCGGCGACGTTATATCGCTTCGTGTGAAGTTAGGTGTTCCTAAGGGTGTCCGCGTCGTCCCGCCGGAGACGGAGGGCGGGTTCGGGGATTTTCGGGTTTTGCATTGGGATAAGAATGATGACAGCCTTGTTTACAGGTACGAGATAGCCACGTACAAGCCGCAGAGCTGCACTATCCCCGAGCTGCGCTTTATGATTGGCGGCGAGGAAGCCGCGGTTTATGATACGCTTGCGACGCCGGCGGTCCCCGTGAGGGTGGTTTCCGTTATCCCCGAAGATACGCCCGACAGCGCGGTGGCGATAAGGGACCTCAAGGCGCAGCAGCGGATGGGCGGCATAGACCTGCGGACGCTGTGGATTCTTCTGGCTGCGGCGCTGGTTATCGCCGGCTACTTACTTTGGGAGAAGTATGTGAAGAAGAAGGCCGGCGGCAGCGCGCCCGTCATTCCGCTCAAGCCGCCTTATGAGGAGGCTATGGAGGCCATTGCGGAGCTTGAGGCGAAGAAGTACCCGGAGCGCGGCAACGTCCGCGAGCACGTGTTTGAGCTTTCGGAGATATTCAAGCGCTACATAGGCCGCCGGTATAACACCATTGCGTCGGAGTTGACTACCGAGGAGCTTGTGGCGCGGTTAGAGTATTCGACGCTGAGCCGCGAAATGCGGATGTCTGCCGAGTGGTTTTTCCGCACGGGCGATCAGGTCAAGTTTGCCAAGTGGCTGCCCGATTCGCAGACGCTCCACAGGTTTATGAAGGAGGTCCGCACGTTTTTGGAGGCCACGAAGCCCGATTCGGAGCTGCAGTACGAGAAGGCGACTATCAGAATGGGGGCCCTTGAGTGACGTTTAAGAACCCCGAATACTTTTTGTTTTTGGTATTGATTGTGCCTATGGTGTGGGTTTACGTCTGGCGCGAGCGCAGGCACAGGGTGACGGTGCGTTTTTCCGATCTGTCAATTTTGAAAAAGCTGCCGGTGCCGCCGCACAGACGGATGCGGCATATTCTGCTGCTGATGCGGATTGCGGGGTATTGCTTTCTGGTAGTGGCGCTTGCCCGCCCGCAGCAGCAGCAAGTTGAGGTTGAGGTGTCTACCGAGGGTGTAGATATAATGCTGATACTCGACATCTCTGAGAGTATGAAAGCGCTGGATTTCAGGCCGGACGACAGGCTGACGGTGGCCAAGCGCGCGATAACGGAGTTTGTGCGAAAGCGCGAGCACGACCGCATTGGGCTTGTGCTGTTTGCGGCGCGCGCGTATACGAGGTGCCCGCTCACAAATGATTACGGTGTGCTTTTGCAGATGATAGACGCGGCGGACTATACCGATTTCTCGCATTTGACCGCGATAGGTACCGCCATTGCCACCGCCGCGAACCGCCTGCAAGATTCGCCGGCAAAGAGCAAGGTTATCATACTGCTGACCGACGGCGCCAGCAACACCGGCGACATCCCCCCGCAGATGGCGGCTAAGGCGGCGGGTGAGCTTGGGATAAAGGTCTACACGATTGGCGTGGGCAAAAAGGGCAAGGTTCCGTTCCCTGTAGAGGTCGTCAACCCGGTAACGGGGCAGCGTACCATGCGGACGCAGATGATGGATTCCGGCTTAAACGAGAACGAGCTGTTAGAGATAGCGCAGCTCACCGGCGGTCGCTTTTTCCGCGCACAGAATACGGAAGAGCTGAATGAGATATACAGTGAGATCGACAGGATGGAAAAAACGGAGATCAAGTCTATAACCCACGTGTCGCATTCGGAGTATTTTTACAAGTGGCTGTGGATAGGGTTTCTGATATTGATGGCTGAGATGCTTTTACAGAATACTGTTTTCAGACGTATTCCATGAGGTGACGGACGATGCGCTTTGGTAATCCCGAATATTTCTTTTTGCTGGCTGCGCTGCCCGTAGCCGCGCTTTTCTTCTTTGTAGTGTACAGGGGGAAGACGGCGGCGCTGGCCAAGTTTGCGAGCGCGAAGCTTATCAAGAAGCTGAGCTCGTCGGCGGGCCCGGCGCGGTACATTCTCAAGAGCACGTTCTTCTGCCTGTTTTTGATATTTGTGACATTTGCGCTGGTCCGCCCTAAGTTTGGGGTTAAGATGGAGATGGTGGAGCGCAAGGGCGTGGATATAATGATAGCGCTTGACATATCGCACAGCATGCTGGCGCAGGATTTGGCCCCAAACAGGCTCGAGCGCGCTAAATTGGAGATCCGCCGCTTCATCGGCCTGCTCAAGGGCGACAGGGTGGGGCTTATAATCTTTGCCGGCGAGAGCTTTGTGCAGTGCCCGCTGACGCTGGACCATTCGGCGGCGCAGATTATGCTGCAGTCGGTCAAAACGGACTGGGTGCAGGTACAGGGCACCGCGCTTGCCGAGGTCATAAAGCAGGCGAATAAGGCGCTTGGCGGGACGAACCGCAAGCATAAGGTGCTGATGATACTTTCCGACGGTGAGGACCACGAGGGGAATGTAATCGAGGCGGCCAAAGCGGCCGCGCGGGACGGCGTTGTTATCTATACAATAGGCATTGGCTCCGAGTCGGGCGTGCCGATCCCCGTAAACAGGGGCGGCAGCAACGTAGTTTACAAAAAGGACAAGGCCGGGAATCTGGTGATGACGAGGCTCAATCCGGTTACGCTGGAGAAGATCGCCATAGAGTCTAACGGAAAATATTTTCACGCGGGGACGGATCTGGACCTTATGAGGATTTATAACGAGATATCGAAGATGGAGAAGACGGATTTCGGGATGTCTAAGGCGGTTGTCTACGAGGAGCAGTACCAGATATTTTTGCTGACAGCGATACTGTTTATACTGATAGAGTTTTTTATCTCTGAGCGGACGCGGAGGAAAGAGGTTTGGAAAGGCAGGTTTGAGTCATGAGAAAAAACATGTGGATGCTGCTGGTACTGGCAATGTTTTCATTTGTCAACGCAGACGATGCGGGCAACAAGAACCGGAAGGCGAATAAATTATACAATCAGGGCAAATATGAGGAAGCGCTGAAACTGTATGAAGACGCGCTGCTGCTCGACCCGCCGAACGGCAAACTGAAGATGAACCGCGGGTCGGCGCAGTATAAGCTCGGTGATTTTGACGGGGCGGAGAGGTCTTACCTCGACGCGCTGTCGTCGCAGAATGAGAAGAAGGTGCAGGCCGACGCGCATTATAATCTGGGCAATGTGCAGTATAAGCAGGGGGAACAGTTGGAGATGGAAGGGAACGCCGCTTCCGCGCGCGGAAAATATTCGCAGGCGCTGGAGAACTACATCAATACGTTAAAACTGCGCCCGAATGACAAAGACGCGAAGTGGAATCTGCAGATGGCGCATCGGAAGGTTGACATGCTGGAAGGGCAGGAGGATAAGCCGGGAGATCAGGATCAGGATGGCGGCGGAGATAAGGACGATCAGGAGGGCGGGGAGAACGACAAGAAGGATGATAAGAATAAGGGTGATGACCAGAGCAAGGACGGCGATCGGGGCGATGACGGTCAAAATCAGGAAAATCAGCGGCAAGAGCGGGATATGAAGCAGGAAGAAGCGCAGAGGTTGATAGAGCAGTACGCGGATGATGCCGATACGCTTAACAAGCCGCGTTTCCAGCGCGGCAGGATTCGTCAGCCGGAAAAGGACTGGTAATGTGATGAGAAAGATTAATATTTGGATATTAGTGTTGATATTGTTAGCCGCGCCGGCTCTCGTGAGCGCGCAGGTCAACTTTTCGGTGGACTCCGACCGTTCGGCGGCATCGGCGGGCGAGAAGTTTTCTGTTGTCGCTACGCTTGTTACGCCGCACGCCGTTCAGGGGACCCCGCATGTAGCGGCCAACGATGCGTTCGATGTCGTCAACGTCAATACCAGCCAGTCGCAGTCGCACAACATTCAGATGATAAACGGCAAGATCGAGCAGTCGCGCACGATTGTTTACCGGTACATCTACACAATCATGCCCAAGGCCGGCGGCGCGTTTACATTCCCCGCGCTTAAGGTCAGCATCGACGGCAGGGAGTATTCCACGCGCCCGCTGAATTTCAATGCCGGCGGCAGCGGCGGTAGCGGGATTGCCGGCGGTGGGTCAACCGGCGGCGGCAGCGGGGCCATTGGAGGAGGCGGGGGGGCTATTGGAGGGGGCAGCGTAAGTACCGGCGGAAATACCGGCGGCGGTTCTCATCATGCCGACGCGCAGCACAGTTCCGATATCAGGGCGTCGCTCAATATCTCCAAGAAGACGCTCTACCCCGGCGAGCAGGCTGTGCTCACGTTAAAGGTAGCGCAACGCGCCGGTTCCCCCATACAGACGCAGCGCGGCTACAATCCGGCGGTCGAGCAGATTGAGAAGGCGTTTGCAAAGGGGCTCTCGGCCAACCGCCTCTTCACGAGCCAGATTACGCAGGGGCAGGAGCGCATAGACGGCGCTGACTACATCACGTTCTCGCTCCAATACGCGGTTTTCGGCCTCACGGCGGGGGAGTACTCCATTCCGGGGATTACGTTTGAGTACGATGAAATACAGATGTCGCAGCGCCGCCGCGTCAACCCGTTCTTCTCCGACTTCTTCGACATGGACTTCTTCGGCGGCGGGCGCGAGGCCGTGCGCCGCACTACGCGCACAGCGCCGTTCACCATTACCGTCAAGCCGCTGCCGCCAAACGCCCCGGCGGGGTTTGGCGGGTCGGTAGGCCGCTTGTCGCTCTCGGCATCGGCGGAACCGCTGTCCATCCCCGCCGGAGAGGCGTTTACGCTGAGGGTAACATTGCGCGGCAACACCCGCGCGTCGAACATCGGCGACCCCGTTATACCTGACCTGAAAGAGTGCGATGTGTTCACACCCGAACGCCAAACCGCCGTTGACACGGGGGCAAACGGCTTCACAACGAGAAAAACATACAGATATCTGATAATACCGAAACAGGCGGGCGCTCTAACGATACCGTCAATCACCTACCCGTTCTTAGACCCCGAAACCGGCGCGTACCGCACCGCTCGCTCCGAACCTGTAACCATTACCGTAACGCCGGGCAAGGGCGGCCCCAAAGAGCAGACAAGGTATCTCACTCAAGACGAGATCAGGCAGGTCGGGCAGGACATCCGCTACATAAAAACGCCCGAAAAGATCAAGCACCAACCGCTGCGCCCGTACCGCGCGCCGTACTGGTACCTGCTCTTCCCCATGCCGTTTCTGATCTTCCTGTTTGTATTGATATACAGGATGCAATCGAACAGGAGCGGCGAAAGCCAGTCCAAAAATATCCGCCAGAAAGCCCTGTCTACCGCCCTTAAAGAGCTTAACAAGGCCGGGAAGGCCGGTACGGATAATGAGTTTCTGGGCAAAGCCGCCGCCGTCATCGAGAAATACATCTCCCACAAGTTCGCGTTCCCGGCTACGGGCCGTACTCTGGAAGAACTGAAGGACGAACTGCTGAAAATGAAGATCGACGAGCAGACGGTTACCGGGCTCACGGTATTGATAGAGAGCATCAACGAACACCGCTTCGGCGGCAAAATATTCAATTCGCAGGGCAGGAGCGAAATGGTTGACAGTACGATAAAATTTCTGAGCACGATGGAGAAGAGCGCGCAGAGAGGGAAATCATCCGCATCACCGGTATCATCGGTTGTATTGGCGTTGGCCGCTATGGCGATGATGTTCCCGGCGGTGTTATCCGCGGAGGAAGCGTCGCCTGATAATATTGCCAAATGGTTCCAGGCCGCTAACCAGTTCTACGTTGGCGGTGCGTACGACAGCGCGCAGGTATATTATACGAAAATTACAGACGCCGGCATCACCAACAGCGTCGTACTCTTCAACCTCGGGAACACATACTACCGCCTGTCAAAGCCGGGCCTGGCGCGGCTCCACTACGAAAAGGCCGCCGTCCTCGACCCTGCCGACGCCGATATCCGCACAAATATCAACTTCATCAAATCGGTGATCGTAGACAGGCTGGCCGATGAGGGCGAGCCGGACTTCATGACCGCCGTCCTCCACAACATCCATACGTTATTGCCGCTGAACACTCAGCTGATAATCGTCTGTGCCCTGCTGTTCGCCCTCGCGCTGTTCGGGTCGCTGATGCTGATGAGGCGCGGCCTGGCACGCCTGTGGCTCGCATACGGCGCGGTCCTGTGCGTGCTGCTGATTGCAGTCGTCGGCTCGTCCGCCGGGTATAAAATCTACACGATAGAGAGCAGGCAGTACGCCATAGTGTTAATCCCGTCGCTCGACGCCAAGAACCAGCCGCAAGGCGCCCAAACGCTGTTCACCGCGCACGAGGGGACGAAACTGCGGGTCAGCAAAACGGCAGGCGACTGGAGCCTCGTCAGCCTGCCCAACGGCTCCGGCGGGTGGGTGGTCACGGCGTCGCTGGGGAAGATTTGAGGGGTCATCCCGGAGCGGTGTAAAAAAATGCGCGTCCCTTTGGCGTTAATGTATTATATTATAGAATACAATGAAAAACCTCGAACTCATAATGGACGCCCACGCCCTCGATCTGGCCCTGACCCGGATTGCGCACCAGATTTTGGAGCGGCACGGCGACCTTTCCGCCGTTTGTATTGTGGGGATGCAAACCCGGGGCGTCTATCTGGCCCAGCGTATCACCGCTAAAATCAACGCCATGGAGGGGGTATCGCTCAAGACGGGCATCCTCGATACGACCCTCTACCGGGACGACTACCGCCTCGCCTTCCGCCAGCCGGAGGTCCGCGTTACCGATATACCGTTCGATATCAACGAAAAAAATGTAGTTTTGGTGGACGATGTGCTCTTCACGGGCCGGACGGTCCGCGCCGCGCTCGACGCGATCATGGACCACGGGCGGCCCAGGACGATACAGCTGGCGGCGCTGGTCGATCGCGGGCACCGGGAGTTGCCTATCAGGGGCGATTATGTGGGCAAAAAGATCACCACCTCCCCAAAACAGGAGGTCGCGCTCAGGATCAGCGAGCTGGACGGTGAGGATTCATTGTGGCTGACGGAACTGGAGGGGGAGGAATGACACGGGCATACAATTATATGGTGATAACGCCGGGGATGGGGGCAGACTGATGGGATTGCAGATACAGCATTTACTGGGCCTCGAAAATGTTTCGAGGGAAGACATCAAGGCGATCCTCGACACGGCGGACGGGTTCTACGGGGTCCTCCAGCGGGACATCAAGGTGGTCCCCACGCTGCGGGGGCAGACGGTGGTCAACCTGTTTTACGAGAACAGCACGAGAACGAGAATATCTTTTGAATTGGCCGAAAAACGGCTCTCCGCAAACCCCCTCAATTTCACAGCGTCAACGAGTTCCATCAATAAGGGCGAAGGTTTGCGCGATACTATCCGCAACATTGAGGCTATGAAGATAGACATGGTCGTCGTCCGCCACAGCTGCGCGGGCGCGCCTTATTTCCTTACGCAGTGTACGGATGCCGTCATCGTCAACGCGGGCGACGGCCTGCACGAGCACCCAACGCAGGCGCTGCTTGACATGATGACAATCCGCCAAAAACTGGGGCGTCTTGAGGGGCTCAAGGTCGCGATAATCGGCGACATATTCCACAGCCGTGTTGCGCGGTCTAACGCGTGGGGTATGAAGACTATGGGGATGAACGTGGTGCTGTGCGGCCCGCCCACATTATTGCCGCAGCATACCGACAGCCTCGGCGTTCCCGTTACAGATAATATTGATGAGGCGCTCGACGGCGCGGACGTGGTGATGCTCCTGCGCGTGCAGTTAGAGAGGCAGTCGAGCGCGGTCTTCCCGTCGGTCCACGAGTACCGCGACCGCTACGGGTTCGACCTGGACAGGTTGTCGAAAATGAAAAAGGATGTGGTGGTGATGCACCCCGGCCCCATAAACAGGGGCGTCGAGCTGTCGTCTAATGTGGCGGATTCGGAAAATTCGGTGATTCTGGATCAGGTGACGAACGGCGTTGCGGTGCGTATGGCGGTTCTCTATCTACTCGGAGGCGGTGAAAATGGTTAAGAAAAATATCGGCACGGTAACATACCCGTTGACAAACGGCATGCGGGCGGAGCCGCTTGTAATCATAAACGGCCGCGTGATTGACCCCGAGCAGGGAATCGACGGTACGCGGGCGGTCGTGCTTGACGGCGGGGCAGTTAGGGCGGTTGCGGAGAATGTTCCACCGGAATACAGCGGCGCCGGGGTGATAGACGCTGCCGGCTGCTGGGTTGTGCCGGGGCTTGTAGATATGCACGTCCACCTGCGCGAGCCGGGCCGCGAGGACAAGGAGACGATAGCCACCGGGACGCAGGCAGCTGCGGCGGGCGGATTTACAGCGGTCGCGTGTATGCCGAACACCGCGCCGGTACTCGATGAAGACTCGAAGATCCGCTACGTCATACAGCGCGGCGAGGACTGCCCGTGCCGCATCTACCCCATCGGCGCGATAACAAAGGGGTTGGAGGGCGAGGAGCTCGCGCCTATGGGGGAGATGGTGGATACCGGCGCGGTGGCTGTCTCCGACGACGGGAAGCCCGTCTCGAACTCAAGCGTAATGCGCAACGCGTTCAACTACTCAAAATCGTTTAACATCCCGGTCATCTGCCACAGCGAGGAGTCAACGCTGAGCGCCAAGGGGCACATGAACGAGGGGTTGGTGTCAACGAGGCTCGGCATCCGCGGGATACCGGTGGTCGCCGAGACCATCGCGGTGTCGAGGGACATACTGCTCGCCGAGTACACCCGCGCGAGGATACACATCGCGCACGTGTCAACCGCCGGGTCGGTCCGTTTAGTGCGTGAGGCTAAGGCGCGCGGCGTTAATGTAACTGCCGAGACGTGCGCCCACTACATTACGCTTACGGATGAAGATATAGGGATGTATGATACGAACAAGAAGATGAACCCCCCATTGCGCACGGCTGTTGACAGGGAGGCAATTCTGGCGGGGCTGGCGGACGGTACGATTGACGTTATCGCCAGCGACCACGCCCCGCATACCCCTGAAGAGAAGGATGTGGAGTTCGACAACGCCGCGTTCGGGGTCATCGGCTTAGAGACATCGCTCGCCATTGCGTTGACGATGCTTGTCAATAAGGGAATATTAACGCCGGCGCAGATGGTTGACCGGATGAGCGCCGCGCCTAACCGGATATTGGGATTGGCGGGGGGAACGCTGAAGGCGGGGTCTCCGGCGGACGTGACGGTAATAGACCCGTCTGTAAAGTGGACGGTAGACCCGTCGCTCTTCTTCTCAAAATCGCGGAACTCCCCGTTTATTGGGATGGAACTGACGGGCGCTGCCGCGTATACCATACTTGGCGGGCGGGTTGTATACCGCCGGGGATAAAAATGGCAAATTGCCGTGCCGGGACAGCCGGGTAATCTTGCGGTAACATTTGTTGTGCAGGAAGGATCTAAATCTAGTATATTTATAAAACGCGGCTTTTGGGGGGCGATTGGGGCCGCTTTTATCAATATATACGTATGTGTATGCGTATACATTACATACACATATACCAAAAAAGGGGGTGTTGTATGGAAAAGCGCAGACTGGGAAACAGCGACATGATGATTACCCGGGTGGGCCTGGGGGCCTGGGCGATAGGCGGGAGCTGGCGGTGGGGCTGGGGGGAACAGGACGACGGTGATTCCATTGGGGCTATTCGCAGGGCGATTGATTTGGGTGTGAACTGGATAGACACCGCCGCGGTTTACGGGCTGGGGCACAGCGAAGAGGTTGTGGGCAGGGCGCTTAAAGATGTGCTTGATTGCGATATGCCTTATATATTTACCAAGTGCGGGCTTTGCTGGGATGAGAAGAGCGGCAAGTCGCGCGAGGCGTTCGCCTGCCTCAAGGCGGAGAGCGTGCGGCGGGAGGCCGAGGCGAGTTTGAGGCGTTTGGGGGTGGAGGCGATCGACCTGTACCAGATCCACTGGCCCAACCCCAACGCCGGCATTGAGGAGGCGTGGGGCGAGATGGTGAAGCTCAAAGAGGAGGGCAAGGTCCGCTGGATCGGAGTGTCAAACCACAGCGTGCCGCAGATGGAGCGGCTTTCGAAGATCGCGCCGGTAACGTCGCAGCAGCCGCCTTACAACATCATCAACCGCTCGGCTGAACCGGACATCCTCCCGTATTGCCAAAGGAACAACATTGGGGTGATAGTTTACTCGCCGATGGCATCTGGCCTTCTCACGGGCAAGATGACGCGGGAGCGGATCGCGTCGTTGCCGGCCGGCGACTGGCGCAAGAATGATTCTAACTATACCGGCGCAAAGTTGACGGAGAATTTGAAGGTGGTGGAGGCGATAAAGTCGGTGGCGGATAAGAAGGGGGTCCCGGCCGCGCAGGTGGCGATCGCGTGGACGCTGCGGCACCCGGCGGTTACGGCGGCCATCGTGGGGATGAGGAAGCCGTCGCAGGCCGAAAAGACGGTTGGCGCGGCGGGGCTGGCGCTTACGGATGAGGATATTGCGGAAATTGAGCGGATTGCGTTGTCATCGAATTAAAATTGGTGTATAATATAGATATGTACTGATATTACCTCTTTCTACGGAGATATTGGATGGGAGACATGGGCGGGTACGGGCGGGCGGCGGTTGCGGGCATCATGGCGGCGTTGGTTTTTGCGGCTGGCGGGTATTCTCAGGGGATGACGGAAATATCGTCGTTTGAAGACCTGGCGAAGATCGGCGTTGATCCTGACTACCCGCTTAATGGTTCTTATGAGCTGACGGCGGACATCAACGCGTCGGCGAGCCGTGAACTCGGCGATGGCGCCGGTTTTTTGCCTATAGGCCGGCGTGTGGTTACCCACATGGACGGGTTTGCGGAGGTTTTGGACACCACAAAGGCGTTTACCGGCAGGTTCGACGGCAAGGGTTTTGCGGTCCGCGGGCTCTACATAAACCGCACCGCTTCCGTTGAGGCCAACACCGGGCTCTTTGGGTATGCGCATTACGCAGAGATAGCGAATCTGTCTGTTGAGGCCGATACCGTTACCGGGTTCAGGGCTGTGGGCGCGCTTGTGGGCCGTATGTTAATGACTAAGGTTGCCGGGTGTTACTCAAGCGGCCGGGTGGCCGGGAATAATGAGGTTGGGGGGCTTGTCGGCGTTATTGATCCCAGAACCGTCGGGGCTGCCGATACGGCGGTGCAGTTCAGCTACTCGTCGGCGGATGTAAGGGGGCACAGCGATGTTGGCGGGCTTGTGGGTGTCAATGAGGGCAGCCGGATCGCCGGGTGCTACACCACCGGTACGGTGACGGGTGCGGCTGCCGGGCAGCGGGTAGGCGGGTTTGTCGGGTACAACAGATATACGTCGGCGAATATATCGCGCAGCTTCTCACTCGCGGCGGTCTCCGGCGGCGAGGCGGTCGGCGGGTTCGTAGGGGAGAACGGCGGCATGGGGGATGCCTTAGGCGGCACGGTGACGGTCTCTTACTCTGCAGGTCCGGTAAGCGGCGGCGGCGCAGGCGGGTTCGCGGGCCGGAACAACTCCGGGGGATCGGTCTCCTCCTGCTACTGGGACACGGAGAGGTCGGGGCAGGCCGCGTCGGACGGCGGGAACACAGTCTACGGCAGGACGTCCGCGCAGATGCGCGACAGCATCTACACAACGTGGGGGAACCTTGTTAGCGACCAGATCTGGGGGTGGGCGAACAACTATCCTTATATAAAGAAGGGCATCCCGGTCTACACTATGACTTTCAGGGCAGGCCCGGGCGGCAAGCTCTCCGGCAGGACGGCGCTCGACAGCACCCTCCATACGCAGAGGGTCAATCCGGGTGTTGACGGCGCGGGCGTTACGGCGAGGTTGTCGGATATCGGCGAATCGTTTGCCGGGTGGTATCTGGCTGGGAGTAATGAAAAACTTGCCGTTAAGAGCTACGAAGGCTTTACGGTTGCGGCTATTTCGGAGGACGGCATGACTATTGCGCTGTCTGGGCTGTCGGCCGATGTTGACATTGAGGCTCGCTTTACGCTCAAGAAGTACACGTTGTCTTACGCATCGGCCCTGACCAGCGGGAAGGTTGGCGGGCGGGTGGGCATCGTGGGCGATGGCGACACGTCCCTTATCCAGGCCGCGGACACGTTGAGGCGCCCGGTGGAGTATGGCAGCGTTGGCCCTGTGGTTGTCGCGGTTCCGGGCGACGGGTTCAAGTTCGTGCGCTGGAGCGACCAGCCGCGCGGCACAGTGGGCGAGGCGCTGCGTTCCGATACCGCGTGGCATGATACGCTCTTCTATGCGATATTTGTCTCCGATTCCGTTACTCTGACCTACAGCGTTGAGGGTACGGCCGGAGGCATTCTGGAGGTACGCAGGGCTAACGGGACTTGGCAGCAGGTGCTTTCGCCGGACACCGCGATGCGGCTGCCTATCGGCGGGTCCGGCCCGGTCGTGAGGGCTACGGTGCGGGCGGCCATGTTTTATGATTGGCAGTTTGTTGGGTGGACAGACGGCGCAGACACCACCTACCGCGCGGACTCCTTCCTGCAGGAGGATATGTCCGTAGCCGCGGTTTTTGAGTTCATCAGCTACAAGGTGACCTACACAGGCGGGACCGGCGGCAAGGTGGTGGAGGGTGAGTGGACCCCGCCGGAAGTCGATGACGGCGGCGATGACAACGGTGATGGCGGAGATGATGATACCGGGCTGCCTGCCCTCGCGCCGGAAAATGACGGCGGCGCGGCGGTGCCTGTTGGTATGCTGGCCTACAAAGTCGATTATAACAAACGCGGCCCGCTTGTGACGGCGGTCCCCGACAGCGGTTACGTATTCGTCAGATGGAGCGACGGCGTAATGACCCCTGCCAGGTCTGACTCGCTGGCGAAGAATGCCGACAGCATGGTGGTTGCGCTTTTTGAGGGCATTGTCGCGGTTAAATCCGCCGGCAGGGTCATACCGGATAATGTAAGGGACGAAACCGCGCTTATTGCGCCCGTGATGATAAAGGCGGGGACATTTACCGCCGGCCCCAACCCGGTGTCTAAGCATTCCGGCAGCGTTAAAATCTTTTGGACGGGAAGGATGCTTAAGAACGGAACGCTCTCGGTCTATGACGCCGGCGGTGCGCTCGTTGGCAAGGTTAGCGTCAGCGATAACTCAACCGGCAGCGGCGGCAGGCGTTCAGTAGGGGCGTGGGGCTTGACAGACGGGAAGGGAAGGCCGGCGGCAGAGGGTGCTTATCTGATCAGGGGAACGCTCACAAGGGTTGATGGCGCTAAAGAGCGGGTATCGTTGATTATTGGCGTAAGATAAAATATGGACCTTTTTGACGCAAACCGCGAAGAAGCGCTGCGCCGGTCGGCCCCGCTCGCCGACCGCATGCGTCCGCGCACGCTCGATGAGTACATCGGGCAGGAGCACATAATAGGGCAGGGGCGCCTCTTGCGCCGCGCGATACAGATAGACCAGATATCAAGCGTCATCTTCTACGGCCCGCCGGGTACGGGAAAGACAACGCTTGCGCGCATCATCGCCAACACCACGAAGGCAAACTTCATATCAATCAACGCCGTACTCGCCGGTGTCAAGGAGATACGCGAAGCCATAGACGCCGCGCACAAATCGCTGTCGTTATATCAAAAGCGGACACTGCTTTTTGTGGATGAGGTGCATAGATTCAACAAATCCCAACAGGACGCGCTTTTACCGCATGTTGAAAACGGGACGCTGACGCTTATCGGCGCCACTACCGAAAATCCGTACTTTGAGGTCAACAAGGCGCTTGTGTCGCGGTCGAGGATATTTCAGCTGAACGTATTGACCGAGGATGACCTGAAAGCTGTGGCGAGGCAGGCTTTGGCGGATAAGGAGCGCGGTTACGGTGAGAGGAATGTTGTTATTGATGATGATGCGCTGAATCATTTAGTCAATACCGCAAATGGTGATGCACGCGGCGTGCTTAACGCGCTTGAGCTGTCTGTAGAGACTACCGCGCCGGATGGCAACGGGGTGATACGCGTTACCCGTGAGATCGCTGAGGAGTCTATACAGCAGCGGGCGATTTTGTATGACAGGGACGGTGACGCCCATTATGATACGATAAGCGCGTTCATCAAATCCATGCGCGGGTCGGATCCCGACGCGGCGCTTTACTGGATGGCGAAGATGGTTTACGCAGGGGAAGACCCAAGGTTTATTTTCAGAAGGATGCTTATTTTCGCGTGCGAGGATATAGGGATGGCCGACCCCAACGCGCTGACGGTAGTCGTCAACTCCGCACGGGCGTTTGATTACGTGGGGATGCCGGAGGGGCGTTTCCACCTCTCATACGCCTGTATTTACTGCGCGACGGCTGCCAAGAGCAATTCGGCGATGGCATTCTTTGACGCGCTAAGCGAGGTGGCAAGGAGCGCGTCGGATGATGTGCCGGATCATTTGAGGGATGCGTCCCGCGATCAAAAAGGCTTCGGCCACGGCAAGGGGTATTTGTATCCACACGCATACAGGGATCACTGGGTAGCGCAGCAGTACCTGCCGGATCATCTGAAGGGAAAGACGTTTTATCAACCGGGAGACATAGGCTACGAGAGGCATGTTAAGGAGAGGATAGAGAGATACCGGAAGTCAACATAACCCGCAGGGGCGCGGCTTATCCGCGCCTGCCGGCTTCAAAATACCCTCAACCGCACATTTAAAGGCAATCCCTCTTCACGGATATCATTCACTATCTTCCTGATGTCCTTAAGCGATTTCTGAACCTTATCCGAGTGCTCGCCCCACAGTATTTTGTTCCCGTCAATTTTCGCGACCAGCGTGTCGAGCTTCGAAAACGCTGTCTCCACCTTGGGTATTAGTTCGTCAATCTTAATCACTACATTGCTAACGCTTTCTATGACCTCCGGTGCCTTTCCCGACACGTTTTTCACGAAGTTGGCGCTCGTAACGGTGATGTCGGAGGCCATGTCGATCCCGTCGCTCAGCCCCGCTTCCATGCCGCATATTCCCGTAAGCAGATCGTACACCAGCGTATCGATGGTTACAATTATATCGTTGAACGCAACTACGAATGGGCGCTTTCCGTCATCTTTGCCGTCGCGCAGCCATAGCATTATGTCGCGCAGCTCGGCGATCTTCGCGTTGAGCAGGTTCATATATACGATGGCCTCCGACGGCCCCATCTCGAATACGCCGTCTACTATTTCACCCGCGTCAATAAGCGGGTCGCTTAGGCTGCCTGTTGTTATCTCTATGAACCGGTCGCCCATGACGCCCTTCACCTTGACCGCCGCGCGGCTGCTTGTGCGGATGGGGATGGGGGCGGGCGACACGGTGTAGACCAGCACGCGCCCGCTGTCATCGTGGTCGAAGCCGCTGATCTGGCCCACAAGCGTTCCCATCATGCGGACGGGGTCCTCGACGTTGAGGCTCCCCACTTCGGGGAAACGCAGGGTGCGCGTGTGCTTGGGCAGGAGTTCGATTTTGGCGTAATAGATTGTCAGCCCGCCGGTCAGGAGAAGCGTTGCAATCATTAGAACGTAGCCGAACTGTTTATCGCTCATCGCCCCTCTGCCAGCCTGTTCACAAGGAAATCCGGCATTTTTATCTTTTTCATCTTAGACTGCGTTTTGGCGATATCGTACGGCACTCTGTATAGCGAGAATTTTTTTTCGCCGGTATCCAAAATTCCGTAGGAACTCTCCGGGTGCCGGTCGCGGGGCTGGCCTACGCTGCCTATGTTTATCAGCAGGCGCAGGTTTTCACGCTCGTCAAACGAGATGCTCTTATCCTGGTGGACGTAGATCTCCTCTTCGTCCAGCGCGATGATCATGGGGATGTGCGTGTGGCCCACAAGGCAGATCCTGGTGTCGAACGACTGGAAGTTAAAGTATGCCTCCTCAAGCGACGTGATGTAGTACCACATCCCGGGCTGGTACGGCGTCGCATGCACCATGGTGAAGTCGTCTACAGTTTTAGCCAGCGGCTGCGCGGCCAGAAACTTCTTGTTTTCGGACGTTAGTTCGCCCGCGGTCCACTCTATGGCTATGCGCGCGTGCACGTTGAAGTGCTGCGTCGTGAGAAGGCCCGTAGCCACGGCGTCGTGGTTGCCCAGAAGCACGCTCTTGCACCGCTTGGAGACGATCTCAACGCACTCGTTGGGGTTTGCCCCGTAGCCGACTACGTCACCCAGGCAATAGATGTCGTCTATCTCCTTGCTGTCGATGTCGGCCAGAACCGACTCGAGGGCCTCGAGGTTGGCGTGGATGTCGGATATGAACGCTAATTTCATTGCCGCTTTCCGTTTTCCATGTAGCGGAACGTGTTCGAGCCGATCTCGATCCTGTCCCCGTGTTTGAGCTTGTGTGTCTTCATGTTCTTGCCGTTGACCTTGAACTTGGACATCACCTTAAGCCCGCTTATGTGAAACTTGCCGTCGTGCCGCTGCTCGATTGCCGCGAAACCCTTGCTCACCATGAATCCGTTGACGTAGATGTCGTCTTCGTCGTCTGAGCCTATGGTCAGGTAGGTGCGGTCGAGCTTGTATACCACGTGCCCCGCCGTTTCTATGAAGACCGGCACCGTCTGCGCGTCGTCGGCCGCCGCCGCGCCGCCCTGTCTGCCCGCGGCCTCGTTGAACTGCGCGACGCTCATGTCTATGGGGGCATCCACCGGGATGTCTACCGGAGTGGGGGCGGCCGGAAAACTCTGTATGCCGGGAAACGGGGCAGCTGTGGCGCTCGCCGGCGGCGCAATGCCGGCGGCTATGGCCATCCTGCGCATATCATCCTGCTTCACGTCCGCCAAAATAGTCTCAAGATGCGCCGCCCCGGGGCCGCCCCGGAAATCCTCGTAAAGAATGGTGTACTTCCCGATAGTAATCTTGTCCCCGTGAAAAAGCACGACCTTCTTAACTTTCTTGCCGTTCACAAGCGTGCCGTTAAGCGAGTTCAGGTCGGAGAGCGAGTAGCTGCCGCTCGGGTCGAGCTCAATCTTTACGTGCCGGCGCGATATCCCCATGTTCGAAATGGGGATGTGGTTCTCCGGAAGGCGGCCTATGAAAATGACCGGCTCGTCGAGCTCATAGGACTTCACCTGCTCCCCGTTAAAATAAACAGTATACCTCGTCATAACCTATAATCCCCTTGGCATGGCCATAAAGACGCAACTCCGCCCATAATATAATATAGTTTGGGGCAGGCGAAAATCAAAGGATTAAAGAAAAAAACGGACCCGCCAAAATCAAAACCATGTGTGGGGGTTGCGCGGGATCATTACCACAATATATATTAATACCGTTATGGAAAAACGCGGATTTTTTAGACGGAAACGAAATTTGGCGCACTGCGCGGTTCTGCTGAGCGCGTTTTGTGCGCTGTTCGCCGCGGATCTGCGCGCCCAGGAAGATGCCGGCGGCCCGCGGGCCGGGCTGCAGGGCCGCATTGAGTCTTTGGAGCTGGAGATACAGAACAGGCGCCGCCAGGGCAAGCCCATAGAGGACCTGGAGGCCGCGGCGGCGTTGCTGCGCGACTCCGTCTCAGTGCTGCGCGGGTCCGCCGCATACACCCCAGCCTCGCCGGATGGACCGGCGGAAGAGCGCGGCGGCGGCTTCTCCCTCGCGGCGCTCTGGGAAGGCGCACTGTCGTTCAAGCCGCGCGGGATGTTCGACTGGGTCATAGTCGGGACGGGGTTTATCGCCCTGCTCTCCGGGACGGTGCTCATTATTGGCCTCATTGTGGGCAGTAAAAAACGGCCCGCGCCCAAGAATAAAGACAAGGTAGTTACCCGGATGGACCTAAGGCCTACAGGCCAGCAGCCCGTAATACCAGGTCTGCCAAATATCGGTGAACCCGACAAATCCGCGCCGCCGGTCGGGTTAAGGCATTCGGGGACGATGTACAACAACACCGGACGCGTGCAAAGCGTACCGGCGGACGCGCCTCCCATAATCCCGCCGCTGCCCCCGCCGCCGGACCCTATGGCAAACCTGCAGTCGCTCATGGACAGCCTGCGCAAGGCGGCGCCCCCGCCCGAAGAGAAGGTTCCGCAGCCGCCCAAGCCATTGCCGCCCCCGCCGCCCCCGAAACCGCGGCCGCTCATCGTGGACGCCCCGGACAATGAACCGCCGGTACCCGTAAGGCCAGCAGGGGCCGAACCGCCCGGAAGCGTTAACGACCGCATACTGGCTGCGTCTCAAGAGGGGCTGAGCGACCTGGAAATATCACGGCGTTACCAGATCGGAATAGATCAGGTGCGGCTGATTCTGAGGATGAGCAAATAAACAGGGAAACGCGGATTGGGGATAATGCCGGCTGCACAGCCAGCGCGGCAAGGAAAGCGGCCTGCCTGCCATGAACAAATTTCCGTCAAAAGAATATGAGCTGATCCGGCGCATACAACAAGCGCTGCCCCCCGTCGGCACAATATCCTATGAAGAGACAATCGGCGACGATGCGGCCGTCCGTATCAACAGAACAGCGGGGGAGAGGCTCGTCATTACTGCCGACGTATCCGTAGAAAACGTCCATTTTTCCGTTGATACGATGACTTTTGAGGAGATAGGTTACAAGTCGATGGCCGGCAACCTGAGCGATTGCGCGGCGATGGGGGCGGCTCCCGACAGCGCGGTCGTCCAGCTGGTATTCCCTAAAAAAGGTGTTGATGTTAATAGTGCGGTAGAAAAAATTTATGCCGGGTTTGCCCGGGCGTGCGTGCGGTGGGATTTTCCGGTAGTCGGCGGTGACCTGTCGGGGGGGGATGCGTGGACGATCGGGATAACACTGATCGGTTCCGTACCGCCGGGCGGCAGGATACTGAAGCGTACGGGGATCGTTGACGGTGACGCGTTATGGGTTACGGGGGTTCCCGGCGAGAGCGCGGCGGGGCTGGCGGCGCTTGTGAGGTGGGGGAGGGACGGGGTTCCGGCTCCGTACCGGCGATTTGTTGACGCGCACATATCTCCGGTTCCGAGAATAGGGGAGGGAAAAATGTTTGCCGCTTGTCAAGAGATACACGCCATGATGGATCTGTCGGACGGGCTGTCTAAGGATGTTGGGACGCTGTGTTATGATAATGGGCTGGGATTTGTGTTTGACATGGGTTTATCCCCGCCGGCAGAGATGATTAATCTGGCGGATGAGATGGGGAGAGACTGGCGCGGCTGGTTCTATCACGGTGGGGAAGAGTATGAGCTGCTGATAGCGTGTGATCCCTCAATAGACCCGCGTGAAATAATCAACAATAAAAACATCACCCGCCTGGGCTATTTCACATCAGGGCGGCAGGGGATGTTCATCGGCGCAAATGAATTGATATCTGAAAGCTGGGACCACTGCAATAATTAAATCTGCAGGGGCGGCCGCCCGTGCCTGATTTGCCGCAATCGCAAAATTAGAGATCAAAACCCCTGCAGCCCGCAGCACCGTGTGCAAACCGGCATCAGCCCCTTCTTCATCTCCCGCCGGAATTTCTTGAACTCCTCGCCGTTCCAGACATCGTAAAACGCCTTATCGTTGATATTGCCGGCCGTAAAATCCTGATAATCCCTGCACGGCGTTACGCGCCCGTCCGGCGATATCTCCGCCGTGTAGTAGATGCTCTCGCACTTGGGGTACCCGCAGTGCCACGAGTGGTCGCTGTAGTACCTGCGTATCTGGTCCTCTTTCTCGATATCCGGCAGCATCTGGGGGATGCACACCTTCCCCTTCGACATCGCCTTTAGCTCCTTGATCTGGCCGGCGGTTACCGCTGGGTCAACGTCATTAAAGCAGCTCTTTAAATAACCGCGGTGATTCTTCGGTTTCTGCCCGAATCTCAGCTCGAAGACCTTCTCGTGCATGGCCGCGCGCTCTTCGGTGATGAACCAGCCGAAGTAGAACGGGTGTAGCTGCGCCTTATCGAGGACTAATTTGTGAATCTCGGTGAGGTGCGAGTAGTTGCTGTTGGATATTACGGTGATGGGTATGACCATCGGGAATTTCAGCTTTTTTCGGGCCTTGATCTCTCGTGCCTTCTCCATGACGGCCATCGTCTTCTCAAAATTGTCTGCCACGCCGCCTGCGGGTGCGCGCATGACGTTCTGCGACGCGGAGTCCCAGCCGTCGAGGCTTAAAAAGAGGATGGAGAGGGCGCCGGTGCCTATCAGGTCCTCAAGGATCCGGTCGAGGTCCTGCGCGTTCGTGACGATAGACCCCCGCAGCTTGTGTTTGGCAAGTTCCTCGAAGAGCGGCAGCAGTGGCTTCCACATTGTCGGCTCGCCGCCCCAGATGTAGTAGAAAGGCTTGTCGCGCCGGGTTTCAAAGACGAGGCGCTTCACCACGTCGAAGTCGAGCTGTTCGAGCTTCTCGCCGCGCTCAAGCTTCAGGCGCAAATGCCCGTTCTCGCCCCACTGGCCGCAGGAGCCGCAGCGGAGGTTGCACACCTCGTTGACCCGCAGCGAGATTTGACCGACCGGAACGTCTTTCTCCGGGTTCCGGGGGAGGAGGTATTTTCTGAACTGCTGCAACGCCATATTGGGCGCCTGAGACTCGGAGAGTACCGCCGGCAGCATCCAGTTGAAGACAAAATCTGTGGGCAGAAGGGCTTTACCGTTAAATTTCGACATTTTCACGTCCAGTTTGTACGATATTCAATATATCGTGGCGGTCAGAGGAAAGCCGGGAAGCAGACTCGAACTGCCGACCTATTGATTACGAATCAATTGCTCTACCAACTGAGCTATCCCGGCGCAAATACAAATATAAATCACCGTGCGGCGCAAACGCAATAGTAATGTAAAAAAAGATAGTTTGGAGTGGCCCGCCTTACTTCACCGCCCAAAAAATCCCATACACCGCCAATTTCTTCTTAATTGCCCAGTACTGGTACCACAGGGCATCGTTTGGGTAGTCCCTGATCTCGAAAATCTTGTCCAAAATGTGCCAGTGGATCGAAAAAAGCGACCAGGCGAGCATAATTTTGGAGGTGGGCAGCACGTTTTTGGTGATGTCTATGTAGTCCGCCTGCTTGAACCCGGCGGACTCAGCGTTCGCCTTCCAGCGGGCCATCGTCTCCAAGTTATTTAGTTTCCAGCCGTCCATCCACCGCCCCATGAGCCGTTTTTCATTGCCCACGTAGGCCTCTTTTGCGGCGAACCCGTCGGCCATGCCGAAGCGCCCGCCCGGTTTGAGCACCCGGTAGACCCCCTTAATGAAATCGCTCTTGGGGTTGGAGTAGCAGATGCTCTCAAGCCCCATTACCACAGTAAAAGTCCCGTCCGGGAATTGCAGGTTCATGTAGTCCATGAGCAAAAATTCGCACAGATGGCCGACCCCCGCCTCTTTCGCGCGGCGCGTGGCCGTATTTATCTGCTCGGGGACGATCGTTACCCCCACGACTTTGCACCCGTACTTCTTGGCGAGCCACACCGCGTTTCCGCCTATCCCGCAGCCGGCGTCCAACACGTAGTCGTCTTTAGTGATGTTTATCCGCTCTACGAGCTTCATGTTCATCCGGCGCGACGCGCACCTCTGGTGCCTGACCCCCTTCTCCCAGTAGCCGTAGTGCATATCGGGGCCCCAGAACCTCTCAAACGCCCAGGCGGAGTCTACGTAGTACTTGACTACGTCCTTCTTTTCCCACGTTACTTTTTTCTTCCAGCTCATATAATTCTCCTTATGATTCAACGCTTAGGCATTGCGCCTGTACCGGGCCAGCCGCGCCGGAGGCTACACGACAACCGTGAGGCCTCCGGCGCGGCTGGCCCGGTGCGGGCGTAATGCCGGATCATGGGATAGAATAAAAGGGCCGGGAAACATCCCCGGCCCAATTTACTTCCTCAATAACCCGGTTACCTGTACTGCTCAAGTATCTCAGGGTTCAAGACCTTGAGTTCGACGCGGCGGTTCTCCTCGCGGCCGGCGGCAGTGTTGTTGTCTGCCTTAGGCACCGTGGGGCCGTAGCCCTTCGCGGAGAGCATCTGCGCCTTGGCGAGCGCCGGTTCCGAGTTGTGCATGAACAACACAACCGATTCGGCGCGCGCCTGGCTCAGAGCCATGTTCGTCTCGTAACGCCCGGTGTTGTCGGTGTGGCCCTGAATTTCAATCTTCAGCTTAGGATACTTTGCCAGCATCTTCGCTATGATTGCCAGATACGGCCTCGAGTTGCGGTGCAGCTCGGCCTTGCCCGGCATGAAGTTCACGTCGGCCAGCACGATCATACCGGTAGACAGAAGCATCTTTTCCTGCTCGGAGCGCTTTGCCCGCTCTTCCTCCAGCTGCTTCGCAAAGGCCAGCGAGTCGGCGTGGCGCTTCTGCTCGGCTTCGGCGCGGAGCGCGGTTTCACGCTGATGGGCATCCGAACGGAGCGCGGCTTCACGCGCTGCGGCGTCCGCACCCATCTGCGCTGCGGCATGGGCGGCGGCGATGGAGTCTGCTACACGCTTCGCCTCGGATTCTCCCATAAGGGCGGCGAGCGAGTCGGCTACGTGCTTGGCGCGGATAGAGTCGTCCATGCGCTGCTTCATCATCTGGCTGGCAAGACGCAATGAATCTTCCCTGGCCCTGCGCGTGACGCTGTCCCTCTGCGCTTCCGAAAGCTGCGCCAGCTTCTTGAGCCGCGCCCTCTCCGCGGCGTTCTCGCGGGCCTGGCGGATCATCTCGGCGCGTTTGCTGGCGAGAAGGTCGAAGGAGAAGACGAGGTCGCCGAAGATACGGTACTTTTCAAGAGGGTATACCTCAAAATCCTGGTCATTATTATCCTTGACCGTTTTGGGCTGAGACACACGGAGGTCCATTCCGAACACCACGCTCATGCCGAAAAGCCCCTCGGAATAGTAGGGCGAGCGGAACATGACCGACGGCGTTACCCACATCGGGTCTTCGGGGGAGGCCTCAGTCAGGATTGTGCGCCAGTTCCACTCAAAACCTATAGTCATGAACTCGGTAGGGTCAATCTGAAGCCCGGCACCGAGTAGGAGCAGCTGCTTATCGGAAACGCGCGGCATGAGCGCGACGCCCTCGTTCAAGTGCAGCTTGATGCCGCGCCTGAGGTTCCCCGCCACGAGCGACTGATGCGCTTTAAGTATTACGTCGAGGCGGTCGCGCTTGGCAGCCTCAAGGAAGTCATAACCGGCGTAGTGAACCATGGGATAATCGCTGTCATACTTCATTATATAAGTATTTGTCACAGGATCATAAGAGTACCAGTCGGGCGATTGCGCGCCCAGCATGTAGTTGGGGTTGGTGGTGATGTCGTATTCCTCAAGATTGCCGGTTTTCAAGCCGTAGTTGAAGAAGCCCTGAAACCCGATCCGCAGGGGGATCTCTTCAGGAATGGGCATCGAGAACTGCACGCCGGCGGTGAGCTGGCCGAGGCTTGCGGCGAAATTTCTTTTGGGTTCGGGATTGGTTATAAAGTAGAAAGGTATGGCGCCGAAGAAGTCAACCATATCGTTCATACCCCACGAGAACCCGGCCCGCCAGGTGCTTATGGCCGCATCCGCATAGGGGCTGCCGCCCAGTTTTTCCAAAGCTTGCTCCTGCTTAACGTAGGAGCCCAGGAGCATAAAATTGAGCCGGCCCATGCCCAAGGCCTCGCCCGACCCAGTTTGCGTAAGCCCGCGGGTCCCCCAGTAGGTTATTGGCGGCACGTTGTTGATCCAGGACGGGTCATTGAACCCGAAATTGTCCTCGGCGTGTTCATTCGCGAACGAATAACCGGCAAGAAGCGTTGCGCAAAGGAGCGCGGTCATCATTGTTTTTTTGAGGTGCACTTGACATCCCCCCGTTAGTTAAAGATTTAAAATTAAAGGTTTAATTCATACCCAAGCGGTACTGTTACTTTATAATAATATAATAAAAAATGCGGTTTTGCAACAAAAAAATCAAAAACCGGAAATAATGGGCGTCCGCAAGGATGCCCCGTTTTATCCCGGATTAGCGCGGCCGCAGCCGTAATCCGGCGCCGTTTACGGCAAAAAGCCGTATGGGGCGGCTGTCCAAACCCCTACTTGAGATGGACGTTGTCAACCCGTACTATAAACACCCCGTTTCGCCTGATAACCGGCATCGCGCCGCCCGGTTTCCGGTGCGCCACAAGCTTTCCGTCGAGGCTGTAGACCTTGGCCCCCGCCGGAATATTCAGCGCGTGGCCGCTCTTTACATTTACAATCCTTGAGGTCTTGACCCTGGGCTACGCCGTTGCCGCCGCCTTGTTGTCCGCCCTTATTGACGACAGGTCCTGGGCCTGTACGAACCCTGAAAGGGCGTATATCATAGAGCCGTTCCAGTTTATCGCGATTTCGTTTCGCGCGTAGTCGGCGTAATAATCGAAGTAACAGGTGCCCGGGGTAGCCGACGGGCAGTTTGCCCCCTGCGGGGCGATGGGGTTGCCGTTTGAATCAGTCAGGTTATTCCGGTGTGGCCCGCCTACTATGTACCCCGGCCACGGGCTTTCGTCCGCGATGGAGCGGCGGCAGTGGGGATCGACAGGCGGGTTGTGGCCTACGCCGGTCACGAACGAGCGGTTGAAGTAGTTCCGGCCGAACATGTTGCCCAGTATCTCGTGGGCGGCGGCGCGGTACTTCTCATCGCCGGTGAGCCTGTAGGCCGCGTTGAGGATGTACGAGTTGGCCGTGAGCGCCCCGTGCTGGCCCCAGTAGTAGTTGCCGGCGCCGAAGACGCGGCCGTAGCCGTGCTTGTTCGAACTGTCCGCAAGCCGGCCGGCAACGCTTATAAGGTTATTGTGCAGGGAGTCAACGCGGCTTTGCTTCCTGCCCGGCTTTTCGGACATAAGGTACGTAATGCCCGCCAGGACGTTGACGTCCGCCCACCCGAGGTGTGCGAACATGTTGGGCAGGGTGCGGCTCTCGAAGTCCTGCAGGTACTTGGCCTCGCCCGTGGTTTCCCACATCTCGGCTGCTGCCCAGAGCCTGTTGTCGCGGTCGGAAGAGGCGCCGTATTCGCCGGTGGAGAACTCGGTTTGGGTGGGCGCGGTAAACGCCTGGTTTGCCGCCAGATAATCGTAACTGACTCTGGCCTGCGCGAGCCACTTGTCGGAAGCGGCCTTGTCGTAGGGCGCGTAAACCCTTGCCGCCAGGGCCATTTGGGCTACAAAACTCGCCGTGGCCGCCGTGCCCCAGGGCACGAAAAATCTGGTAGACGTCTCCGCTTCGGGCATTATGTAGCCGCAGAAACCGGTGGCGGAGAGCTTGTGCGACACCCGTCCGTCGGTCTCGCTGTACTGCATAGTTGCGACCCAGTCCAAGTTCCACTTTACCTCGGCGAGGAACTTGGGCATGCCCGGTTCGTAGGCGTTCGCCGTTTCGACCGGCATGAGGTCGATCTTGCCGAGAGCCTCGCCGTGGTCTTCCCACGCCTTGAGCATCATGCCGGTCGTTATGCCGCTGTTTACCGTGTATTTGTTGTAGTCGCCCGCGTCGTGCCACCCCTTGGTGGCGTTGCGCGTGTCGTTCTGGGCGCCGCCTATGTGGCGCGTGTTGCCGTCGTTCAGGTGGCACGCGGCGTGACGGTATTGCCTGCCGTTGTAGGTGGCGTCCACCGCCGTCCCGCAGCGCCATAGGTACATTCCTAGCATCATCGCCCTGTATGCGTCGTTGAACGCGTCGGGGCCGATGGCGAACTCGGCGGAGCGGCCTGCTATGCCCTCCACTTCAAGGTAGTACCTTCCGGGTGTGGCAAAAGCCGAGAAATCGGCCACGCGGACGGTGTCGCCGGTGTCGGTATTCCTGGTAATTGAGGCCGGCAAAGTCCCGCTGAAGGCCGCAGCGCCCGTAACCGCGCTTTTAACCGTAAAAGCTGCGCCGGGGGCTGAGGGGTTCGCTATAGAGGCCCGCTTGGGCAGGTCCGGCAGGAATCCGACGGAGTTCATGCGGATTTGGCCGCTTACCGGGCCGGCAGTTTGGGCCCAAACGGCAGCTGTCAGGGATGCCGCAGAGAGCGCCAAAATTGCGGTTTGTATGATTTTTGTCCTGAATAATGCCATAGCCCAACCCTCCGATTCGCCTATAATGTGGAAAAATTCCTAATTCCTTATTATATATGATGCCGAAGCAAAAGTGGGTAAATTTTTAACTTACCGCAATTTTTTTTTTTTTTTGCGTTTGTTGGTGCCAATACATATATTCTTATAATACCGGGCGGGGTGTATTTGGCCGCCGGGCCCGTAAATTAGACGTACAGATACCGTAAAATGTTACTAAATTCAATAAAAACCTTATAATAAGGGGAAGAGTTCGTATGATGAAGGTTAAGCGTTCCTGGTTGAAAACATTGGCAGCCGGCGCCGCGGTGGTGGGGCTGGGGTTGGCATCCTGTAAGAGCGGCGACGGCGCCGCGGGCGAAACGGGGTTCCGGCGCGACAAAACGCTCTACCTGGCCGGATCGCAGTGGGGCGACCCAAATACCTTCAATCCCATGGCCGAGAGCTGGCAGGCGGCATGGCCGGTAAACGACAAATTCAACCTCATGTACGAACCCCTTATCGCTTATAATTCATTAGACGGTAAGTTCGAGCCGCTTCTGGGCACGCTCGTTTCCCACGACACCCAAAAGGTCGTAGTAGACCTGAACCCCAAGGCTAAGTGGAGCGACGGCCAGCCGGTTACCTCCACCGACGTGAAGTTCGTCTTCGAAATCGGGCGCCGGTTCCCGGGCGCCGCCACAGCCTACGCGATCCGGTTCGTATCCTCCATAGAGACCGAGATGAAGGAGGAGGGCGGCGAGAGGTTGACGTTCGTCGTCAACAAGGCCGACCGCAACAACCCGTTAGTCATTCTCGACCATCTGCAGGCCATCCGCATAGTCCCGGCGCACGTGTTCGAGAAACTTTTGGCCGAGAATAATAACGACCTGAGCGCCGTGCAGAAGTTTAAGATAGACCAGAATCCCGTTGTTTCCGGCCCCTACAACATCCACCACTACAACAACGAGCGCATCATAGTCAAGCGCCGCGACGACTACTGGGGCAACGAGGCCCTCTACGAAGGCAAAATGCCCGCTCCCGAGTACATCATCCACCCTATATATAAAAATAACGACCATTTCGCCATCGCGCTGCAGCAGGGCAGGCTCGACGCTTCCCAGACGTACATGCCGCGTATATGGCTGAAGAAGAAGGATCAGGTAGGCACCTGGTACGACAAGGCGCCCTATTTTGTGCCTGGCGCTATGCCCATGCTGCTCATCAACACCACCAAGGCGCCGCTCAACGATAAAAACTTCCGCCGCGCCATGGCAGCCGCCATCAGCTACGCGGATATCAAGGAACTGGCGGTTTCTGGCTACGCCTCGGACATGCAGCCCGGCCTCATCATGCCCCAGGGCCTCGAGGAGAAGTTCTTCAGCGCCGGTGACGCGGCGTCGTTCGGCGTCGCCCACAATCCCGATCTGGCTAAAAAGATTCTGGAAGAAGCCGGCTACAAGTCTGTGCTTAAACCCGACGGCACGCTCGACTACATGACGGATAAGGCCGACAACAAACTGCCCCAGCTCACGATTACGGTTCCGGCCGGCTGGTCCGACTGGGAAGCCATGGTTAAAATCGCGGAAAAAGGGCTGCGCCTGGCCGGCATAGACGTCCGCGAGAACCCGGTTGACGGCGGCCTCTACTGGCCCGCCCTCCCCTCCGGCAACTTCGACCTGATCATGCACAAGCCCGCTCCGTCCGTTACGCCCTCGCTCCCCTGGACCCGCTTCGAGGCCGTCATGTCCTCGCGCGACTGGGCGCCCGTTGGCGGCGATAACAAGATGAACGAGAACCAGGGCCGCTACAACCAGCCCGGATCTCCCGAATACAACGCCCGGGTTGACGAGCTTATCGGCCTGATCCCGAGGATGGAGAACGAAGCCGACATCATTGCCGCCTACCAGGAGCTTAACAGGATCTTCATGCAGGACCAGCCGGCTATCCCGCTGTGCTACCTGCCGGAGCAGTTCTACGAGTTCAGCACCAAAATCTGGAAGAACTGGCCGACGTCCGATAACCCTTATGCCCCGCCGCTTTTGCCTTGGGTGGGCGCGAGCACGAAAATTTTGTGGAATCTGGAACCGGCCAAGTAATACGTTACTATATAATGGATATGTAAAGACGTTATCCGGCGCTGATGCCGGATAACGTCTTGATGTTAAAAAACAGGTATTATAATTGAGCGGATAGGAAAAAAATGTTAAAACAGTATCCAACAGCACGATTTATCCTGATGAGGGCGGGGTGGTACTTTGTTACGTTCCTTGTCGCGGTGACGATAAATTTCTATCTGCCGCGCCTTGGTCCCAACAACCCTGTAGACATCATCATGGCGCAGGCAGGCTCAGGCACGAGCCGCGAGGATATGAGAATCAAGGAAGAGATGTACCTCATGGAGTTCGGCCTTGTTAAGATGAAAGCGTCGCGCGATGCCGGCGGCCGGGCCGTCAAAGAGATGGTGCGGGATGCCGAGGGCAAGCCCGTGCGTGCGTCAAACTTTGAGCAGTTCATCACGTATTTGGGGATGTGCCTTAAGGGCGATCTGGGTACGTCGTTCTACAAGCAGTCCAAGAAGGTGACGGACGTCATCAAGGAGGCGGTGCCGTGGACGATTGCGTTGCAATTGCCGACCATCCTCTTCGGCTGGATTGTGGGCAACCTCCTCGGGGCGCTGGCCGCGTACCGGCGGGGCGTGTTCGACAAGGTATTCTTCCCGGTTGCGCTCGGCCTCAGTTCGTTCCCGTTCTTCGTGTTCGGGATGCTCCTTGTGGCGTTCTTCGCGCTTACGCTGGGCTGGTTCCCGCCGATGGGCGGCTACGACAACGCAATACCGGGTTTCAACTGGCCCTTCCTCTCATCGGCGGCGCACCACTATGTGCTCCCATTCTTCTCCATATTCCTTATATTGGCCGGCGGCCAGGCAATAGGCATGCGGTCTATGGGTATATACGAGCTGGGCACCGACTACATCAAGTACGCTAAGTGGCTGGGCCTGCGGGAGACCACGGTGCTTCTGTACCTGTTCCGCAACGCCATGCTGCCGCAGATTACCGGTCTGGCCCTGAGCTTGGGCACTATGATCGGAGGCGCGCTGATTACCGAAATGATATTCTCGTATCCGGGCTTGGGCATGGCTATGCTTGATGCCGTCACTAAAAACGACTACCCGGTGATACAGGGCGTTACGCTTATCATTACCGTAAGCGTGCTGATAGCGAACTTCACGGTTGATATCCTGATAGCGTTCCTTGACCCGCGCGTCAAGGCCGGCGTTCAGATGGGGAAAGGGCTCTAAACAATGAAACTGCTGAAAAATTTGTTGAAATCGCCAATGTTTGTCATAGGGATGTCGCTGTTTTTGGTAACGATACTGATTGCGATTTTCGGGCCGTTGTTTTACGCGATCAATACGGATAGGGTGGGCGTGCCTTACGACATGCCGAACGCCCAGTTCTGGCTTGGGCTCGATAACTACGGGCGCGATTATGTATCGCTTCTTATCCGCGGTTTGGGCTCTTCGCTCTATGTAGGTGTCATTGCCGGCGTTATCGCGACCACGATCGGTACGCTTATCGGGCTTTACGGCGGGTTTAAGGGCGGTTTGGCCGACGATATCCTGAGCGTGCTGACCAACCTTTTTGTAGTTATCCCGCAGTTCGTGATACTGATCCTCATCAGCACCACGTTCGAGAAGAGGTCGCTTGCGCTTGTTGCGATGATCATCGGTTTCACGGCGTGGACGTGGTCTGCCCGCGGCGTGCGCGCCCAGGCGGCCGCGCTCAAGAGCAAGGATCACATTTCGCTTGCGAGGCTAAACGGCGACAATACGCTGAAGGTGCTTGTGGTGCACATACTGCCGTACATTTTATCGTATGTATTTATGGTATTCATCCTGCAGGTATCGTCCGGCATCCTCTCCGAGGCTGCGATTTCTATGATTGGCCTTGGCCCCACGGGCGACAACGCGATTTCGCTTGGGGTCATTCTTAACGATGCGAACCGCTATGGCGGCCTGAGCGATAAAAATTGGCACGCGTTTATACCGGCCACGTGCGTCATCTCGGCGCTGGTGTTCGCGCTCTATCTTATCAACACGTCAATGGAGGGCGTCTTCAACCCTCGCCTGCGCAAGTAGGGGGGAGGAAACGGGACTATGGCTATATTTGAAGTAGAAAACCTGAGTTTGCACTATCTTACACGCTTCGGCGCAAAGATACACGCGGTGACGGATGTCTCTTTCACCATGGAACAGGGGAAGATTCTGGGGATAGCCGGCGAATCGGGCTGCGGCAAGTCTACACTGGTCAACGGGCTGATGGGGCTCTTCATACCGCCCCTGTATCCAACGAGCGGCGATGTTAGGGTGGGCGGCGAGTCGCTCATGAACCGCACGCCGCAGGATGTACGCCAGAACGTGCTCTCCCGCAAGGTGTCTATGATACCGCAGGGCGCGTTCAACGCGCTTAACCCTACGCGCAAAGTCAAAGACATAGCGGCCGACGTAATGGCCGCCCACATGAAGGGCGTAGACAGGAAGCAGATCTACGAGCGTTTGAAGGAGCGCTTCGACCTCTTCGGCATGGAGACGGAGAAGGTGCTCAACGCTTACCCCATCCAGCTCACGGCGGGGGAGAGGCAGCGCTCGGTTATTGGGATATCTACGCTGCTCAACCCGCAGATGGTGATCGCCGACGAGCCGACTTCGGCCTTAGACGTTACGACGCAGAAGGTTGTCATCAAGATGATCTTCGACCTGCTCGAAAAGGGCATCTTCTCTACGATGATCTTCATCACTCACGAACTGCCGCTTTTGCGCCATGTGGCTAATGACATTGCCATCATGTACGCAGGCGAGATCGTTGAGATGGGTACGGCGCAGCAGGTAGTTTTTGACCCCCGCCACCCATACACAAAAGCGCTCATGGGCGCGATGCTCAGCGCCGAGCCCGGCCAGAAGCAGCGCAAGCCCACGGCCATTGAGGGCGCTCCGCCGAATCTGGCGAACCCCATATCCGGCTGCCGTTTTGCCGAGCGCTGCCCGTCGGCAAAGCCGGAGTGCAAAGAGAGGGAGCAGAAAATAAGAATAGTTGGCGAAAGACAGGTGAGGTGCGAATATGCAGAATAGCGAAGTCAAAATTTTCGACGCGATGAACGCCGGCCGTACGTTCGGCCACGGCAAGAAGCTGGTTACCGCGGTAGACGATGTAACCTTCGACATCAAGGACGGCGAGATCGTTTCTCTCGTTGGCGGATCCGGCTGCGGCAAGAGCGTTCTGGCCAAGATGATGCTTGGCCTCTACCGCCCCACATCGGGCACGTTCCTCCACAAGGGCCAGCCCATCACCGACCTCAAGGAGCACTGGCGCGAGGTGCAGTCGGTCTTTCAGGACCCGTTCAGCTGCTTCAACCAGTTCTTCACCATCCGCTCCCAGCTCAAGGCGGCGTTCGGCATCTACAAGATAAAGCCGTCGGACAAGGAGATGGAGGACCGCGTAGACCAGGCGCTCTTAGCTGTAAACGTAAAACCCAGCGAGGTAGCGGGCAAGTACCCGTTCGAGCTCTCCGGCGGGCAGATGCAGCGCATGCTTCTGGCCAGGATATTTGTGCTCCGTCCCAAGGTGCTTATAGCCGACGAGCCGACATCGATGGTTGACGCCTGCGTACGCGCCAACATCCTCGACTACCTGATGAAGCTCAAGGAAGAGCTGAACATGACGATCGTCTTCATTACGCACGACATAGGCCTGGCCTACTACGTAAGCGACCGCCTGTTCATTATGCACAAGGGGAAAATAGTGGAGCAGGGGACGCCGGACGATGTAACGGTTCACCCCAAGTGCGAGCACACGGTACAGTTATTGGAAGACATCCCTGAAATCCACAAGGAGTGGATAAAGAAATAAAGTCTTTTGCCGTACGGGTTTGATTTTGATTTTTGACTTTTATGTTTTAAACGGTTCATAATTTTTTGATTGGAGGTCCGTTTGTCGATATTCCTTAAACGTATAGCCCGCGCGGCGGTTATTACTGCCGTTGCTGCCGCAGCCGGCGTTGGTGCGGGTTCCCTGTCGGACAGGGTTGACAGCCTGTCGGGCACGGTAGACGACCTTGAGGCCAAGGTTCGCTCTACCCTGATGTCCGGCGGTTCGAGCCCGGTCTCGTTCGCCGGGGAGTCGCGCGTTAAAATGCAGTACCACAACTTGGGGTTTGACGCGCCGGGGTATATGCTGGCCGACCGCTCGTACCTCCAGTCGGGCTGGGAGGGGAACGAGAACATTTTCCGTTTGGGGATGGTCGTTCAGCCGGGCCGCAACACCGTTTTGTGGTCTAAGATCGGTTTCCAGTCCGTGTTTACCGGCAACCACCACTACAGCTCTTCCGACAATGGGTCGGCGAATTGGCCCGACGGGTTAGTCCCGTACCAGTACCGCCACGACAAGGGCAAGACCAGCCTGTCTATTCACGAGGATATGTCGGCCGGCATGGCGGTGCGCACGCAGCCTGCGTCGTTTTGGGTGAGGCTCGGCAACACGATGTGGACCGAGGCGTCGCCGCTTACGGTCTGGAAGTCTCAGCCGCGCACGTTTGCGTGGGAGTACCTGCCCTTCGAGGTGGAGCAGCCCATTGCGCGGTACTACGAGTACAACATCGCCAAGGGCGAGAAGTCCGGCCGCGCGGCGTGGAACAAGAAGCCGTTCAACGGTATAAATGTTGAGAGCATCAACCTGCCGTACGATCTCTACGCCAACTTTGTTTATGGAACATTCGAGCGCTTCGACAACTTCGAACGCGAATACGTAGACTTTGCCGGCGACCTTGGTTACGCCGACGGTTACGGCCTTGAGTCCCCGCCCTTTAAAAGCCACGGCATAGGGGATTCGTACCGCCATGTCATTCACGGGCGCCTCGCCAAAAGCAAGATGTTCGGCGACATGACGCTGGGGCTTAACTATGTGGGCATAGATTACAAAGACGACGTTATCCGCACCGGCAAGTTAGACGACGACGGACAAAGGCCTGTTTACTACCTCCTGCGCGAGTTCAGGGGCAACGACTCGGTGTTCGTTAAAGAACCCAAGACAATTTCGGTAGACTTGCGCGGCCCTGCCGGCAGGAACTTTTCGATGCACGCCGACGTAGCGGTCAACTGGACGGATACGGTCTGGTATATCGATCCGGTCGCAGCTGACAACGATAATCCTGATTTTACGGGGAGGCATATGAATTATGGCCCTGCTGACGGCCGTATTACCGTCAATAGGCAGTATCACATTCGTGCGCACAACCCCGACTGGTACTCGGAGAGGGCGGTTTCTACGAGCGGCATCAATCTTGCGGCTTACATCAAGCTCAACTACACCGGCGTTCTGCCGGCTGAGCTTGACCTCGCCTGGATCTCCCCGGATTTTTACTCGCCGTTCTCGTTTGCCACCCCTGTAGACGCATTCTATGCGTTCGGGTCTAACATGGTTGGGGCCGGCAAGTTCATAGCCCGCGGCGAGGGGTCGCCGTACACGCAGAACATGACGGGCGCGAACTTCACGTTCAATCCCACGCTTCCGGGCTACGGCCACCTGAGGGTCAAGTACGGCCACCACATGAACATTAACGAGGAGGGGCGCGACCTGCTCTTCTTCCCGTACCGCCTCAACGGTTCGGACATGTTTACGCTGTTCCACAGTTCCTACAACAGGTGGGGCAACGGGCTCATAGACAACTCTGTAAGGGCCAGGGCCGCTACCTATAAGGGCCGCCTTGGCGATGAGAGTTTTTGGCACATATCGTCGTTTAACACGAACGCCGATATGCGGCAGGTTGCCGGGCCGGGCGCCGGCGGGCTGAGGAGCGATTTTCTCTCCATGATGGAGGGCTTCGTACCCTACAAAGACGCGGCGGAGGCCTACAGAAATTTCGCCTCAAGGATACCGGTTGAACAGGGTGACGCGTCGGTCGCCAGTTGGTTGTCTCCGGCTGCCGAAGATTTCTTCAAGGAGAGGACGACCATTACCAATCAGTCGTTCGAGGTTTTCGGGCCCAATGAGGCTGGCGATACAGTCCTGCTCTCCTCGACAAACACCAGCTGGGTGCCGGTAAGCCGTAAGCATACGTTCAATCTTGAATTCGACGCGGCGTACGACATCGGTCCGTTAATTGGCTACAAGAAGGACCTGTTCGTGGGCGGTTACGCCGGGCTTCAGGGCGTTACGCGGGGCTTCAGCGGTTCCAGCCTTATAGACATTAACGGTAATGGTGAAAACACGCTTTTGTGGTCGTTATACGCGAGGCTTGAACCGGCGTGGGCGCTGCACAAAAACTTCTATCTTTTGGGGCTGCTCGGCTACGAGAACTGGCGCGCGCAGGACTCCTGGATGATGCTCAGGTACTTAAGCGGCGCCGTTCTTCACCCAGACGTGTTACGCAACCCTACTACGGGCGTGGGCCTGCTCCCCGGGCAGTCGGGCCTCACGGCTGAGGATGTTTTCGTTAAAGTTCCCATCGATTATCAGGATTGGGCGCTTGGCCTCGGTTTCGACTGGGACATGCTTGAGCGCGTAGGTTTGCACGGCCGCGTGAAGTGGATGAGCCACACTGACAAGGGTTTGAACGATTTTCTTGACGGTAAGGCGGCACAGAGGCGTGATTTGAATGCGCAAAGGGAAGCCGCAGGCGAGGCGCCGCTGCCGGATATCAACACCAGTCCTGCCAACAGGAACGACTGGGCGACATGGGTAGTCTCACTTGAACTCAAGACCTGGTTTTAAGGGGGAGGATCGGAAATCATGAGCGCAATTAAAAATAAATTGAACAAAAATTCATCATCAATAATAAGGAAAGAAAGGTTTACCATGAAGAAACTTTCCCTTTGTGTTCTGGCGCTGGCGGTGTGCGCACCGGCGGCGGAAAAATCCCTTGACGAGCGCGTTGACGGCTTGCAGGCGCAGATTGAGCGCGTGGCTGCGAAAGCCGGGATTCAAATCAGCGGGGAGTTCAGATCGCAGTTCCTGAATTCGCAGGTGTCTGGCAGCGCGGTTGAAGATGACGCGAAGGCCGGCGAAAGCGCGGAGTACACAAGCGTCGATTTTGACATAGTCGCCCGGCCCAATACGGCGCTCTCGGCGCGCGCGGTGTTCCGGCTTCACCAGGACTGGCGGATATTCTTCTCTGATTTGCAGAACCCCATTGTTTCCCGCTGGCTCAGCGTAGACGGGTCGCTTATGGACGGGATCTTCAAGTACAATGTGGGTGACTACAGAAAGAAACTGTCGCCGCTCACCCTTTGGTCGCCGGATCTGGAGCTGCTCTATGAGCCCGAGATATTTGCGCAGAGCCGCAGGCTGGCGATGTCGGAGCTCTTCCTCGGTGAAAATGACCGTCTCCTGCAGGGCGCGAATCTCAGTTTCAAGGCAGAATTATACCCTATTTTGAGCGATGTTACGTTCGACGCGTTCGGCTCGCGCCTTGTTACGCGCGGCGCCGGCGAGACCGCCGCTACCCCCGCGCCCGGAGTCGTGTGGGATTCCAAAGCAGGGTCCTGGGCCGCGAACTACGACAAGTACCTGACAGGCCTCAACCTCTCGGTTGACCCCGTTGAGGGCGCGCATGCGGGCCTCAGTTACATCAGCATATTCGACGATGAGAACACCTATATCGGCAATGTCGCCGGCGGCCAGAGCCATGCTTACGATCCCGAACTCAGTTATGAGGAGAACGCGAAACTCAATTCGCAGATGACCGGCATCGTGGCCGGCCGCCTGAATGTGGACAACCGCACGTTCATGCCCGTCGATTTCGCTAAAGTAGGGGTTAATGCCGAGTTTGCGTTCTCGTCCGACAAGGATAACTACAGAAACGCCGACAACGCCGTCGCCGACAGCGCCATTACGGGCCTGGCCATGAACGTAGGGTTAGCCATGACGTTTAATTTGGACGATGTCAGCAATATCAGCCTTACCGGAAGCTACATTATGAACGATGCCGGCTTCAGGAACGAGGCCGCGCAGTCGCCCACTTTCCTGCAGCGCGCCATAATGAATAATGAGAATGCTCTTGGCGGACTGGGCGTCATGAACCCGTTCGATGCCATGTACAGGACGGTATTCAAGTACGCTCCGTCGCAGTACTTCGGCGCGGTCAAGCCTTACACGAAGAACGCTTACACTAACGTCATACTCTCCGGCGATCAGGTTGCTAAGCTCTCAGGCGCGTCCGATGCCTATCACGGCCACCGCGCATACGCGTACCCGAACGTCTTTCAGTCTGCGCTTCCCGGCGGGCTGGCCACAGCCAACCGCAGCGGTGCCGTTGCCGGCCTTAAAGGCTCGTTTCTTGACAAGGGCGTAACCGTAGGCGGGAAGATTGCGATGGTTGCGAGTGATGATGAGAATGCAGTGCCTTACTACGATGATGACGGCGCTGTTGCCGGTATTAATGTCACAGAGTACGTTACTGACTACATGGAAGCGGTAGGCGGCTTTAGCGTTAACATTGCCAAGTTCGCGCCGGCAGTAGGGCCCTCGCTTGTTATTGGCGGTTCATACGGCATGTACAATGTCACGAATGATTACGGCGCAAACAAGAGCACGCTGGGCAGCGCGGAGCTGAACTACAATTTCTACAAAAACTTCAGCCTCCTGGCCGGCTATCAGTATCTTGAAACGCTTATCGAAGATGCCGGTGTTGAGGTAGGCAACTATAATTTTGAGAATGTCGCTTTCGGCCTCAACTGCAAGGTCGCCGACGGCGGCAGCCTGACATTTAAGTGGACGATTGTGACGGCCTGGAATTATTTAGGAGATGTTGGCTACACGGCCCATCAGCCTGAGTTGTTCCTGACAGTCAAGTTCTAATGTTTGTATCTGCGGCGTGACGGCCCGTAGCCGTCACGCTTTCTAAAAATGTAACCACAAATCTTAAACCGTGGAGGTGTTGGGGATGGGGATTCGTAAAAAATCAGTAGCGGTCGTGACGGGCTTATTTCTGGTAACAGCGTTTATTATCGGCTGCGGCGTACAGTTGCGCTCTAAGGATGGCGTTGCAACGGATACGGGGAAGACGGCGGGCAAGGTTTCATCCGGCGAGTCGCAGGTGGTTTACAGGTTCTTCGACGAAAAGTACACGCCGGGCGGTTTTGACTACATCTACCCCGACGCGTCCAAGATGGACATTCCCGAGAACTCCGGCAAGAACGGCGAGGTCTCACTCTACTTTGATCTTGAGGCAAACGATTTTTCGGGCGGCGCGGTCTGTCTTTACAACATGCTCTACGACCTCTCCCCCTACTATGCCACCGGCGCCCTCCAGTTCTGGATCAAGGGCTCAAGGGGCGGCGAAATAGCCACGGCCGGACTCTCCGACGACGAGAACACCGACGGCAAGAAGACCGTTGTGCGCCTGCCGATCAACAAATACGGCGGGATCACGAAAGACTGGACGCTCATCACCATCCCCCTGCGCGACTTCGGCAAGCGCGGAGTGTTTTGGGATGCCAAGAAGCGCGTAGAGGAGCCCGAACCTTTCCAGTGGGACAAGGTAGCCGAGTTCCGCATCGAAATAAAGAAAGCCGACAACCCCGACTTTAAGGTCTGGGTCGATGATATCTTCATCGTGAGCAACGTGGTTGAGGTGAAAGAGATTGAGGAGGTCGCCTACTGGGACGACCGCAAGGAGACTCTGCCGAATATCCCCGGCAATAAGCCGGCTGTGAAGGTGACGGACAGAATGATGAACAAGGGCGACTTTGCCCCGAGCGGCTTCGCCCACGTTTACGGCGGGAAGACCGCTTTCAAGCAGCAGAAGACGGAGAACGGCGAGAGCGTGCTGGCGGCCTATATGGACCAGTCCGACTACTCCGGCGTTACCGTGGCGCTTCCTGAAGGCAAGTTCATAAACCTCACGCAGCACCGCAAGGGCCCCGCCGGCATCGCGTTCTGGGCCAAAGGCGCGGAGGGAGTGAGTCATGTCTTACTTGGTATTCTAGACAACAAGAGCGGCGTGAAGACGCAGGTTAAGGTGCAGCTGCGCGATTACAGCCATATCACCACCGACTGGCAGTACTATATGATACCGCTTACCAAGTTCGCCGACAGGGGCCTGCACTGGGACGACCAGAAGAAGATTGAGGCTCCGAGCCGGATGGACTGGTCGAAGATCCAGGAGGTCAGGTTCTCGGTAGGCAAGTTCGAGAACAGGCAGGTATCCGAGGGTGAGCCGGTCGCTCTCTACATAAACGACCTCGCGTTCATTGAGTCGATTCCCGGTTACACCGTTGACCCGAAAGACCTTGTGCCGGTCGTCTACTGGGATGAGCGCGAAGAGACCCTGCCGAACATCCCCGCCGCCAGCAAGCCCTCCGTTAAGGAGTTTGCCAAGGTTATGAACAAGGGGCAGTTTGTCCAGGGCGGTTTTGCCCACGTCTACGGCGGCAAGACCGCATTCAGGACACAGAAGACCGCAGGCGGCGAAGAGGTGCTGGCTAACTATATGGATCAGTCCGAGTATTCAGGCGTCACGGTATCTATAGGCACCGACAAGTACATCGATATCTCCAAATACCGCACGACGGGTACCGCGGGCCTCGCGTTCTGGGGCAGGGGAAGCCCCGGCCTTGTCACCGCTTCGGTAGGCGTACTTGATGATCAGGGCAACGATGTCAAGACGCAGACCAAACTCTTCATCGGCGACTTTGGCCCCATCGACACCGTGTGGAAGTATTACATGGTTCCCATACGCCTCTTTACGGCAAGCGGCCTCTACTGGGACGCCAACCGCAGCGCCGAGATTTCAAGCAAGGTAGACTGGTCGAAGATCCGCGAAATCCGCTTCTCCGTTGGCCGCAACGACGAGAAGAACAGGAACATCCCCAAGGATGCGCCGGCCACGTTCTACGTTAGCGACATTTCATTCATCGAGTCGATCCCCGGCTACGTCAACCCGGAAGACTTCTGGAACGCGTTCAAGTCGAACGCCCCGGACGTCATGCTGCATAACTTAGAGACCGACAACGACCGCAAGTGGAACCTTTCCCACGGGCCTAAGTCCGAGGGTAAGCTGGAGTACGGCGAGTCCGGCGCCCCCGACGGCGGCACCAAGTCGCTCCAAATGACCTACCGCCTGAACGACTGGGTCGATTTCCTCTACAACTACGCCGAGAACAAACGCTCGAAGGAGCACCGCGATTGGACGAAGCACTGGGGCCTGAAGTTCGACTTCTACACCGACAAGCCTTATCAGCCGATCACCGTGCAGGTGGGCGACGGCGGCAACGAGCTTTGGGTAGCTCCGAGCGGCGGTGCCAAGGGGTGGAACGAGGTGATCGTGCCGTTCAGGACGTTCTCGAAGTTCCCCTACTACCAGCCGCCCGAAGCAGTGGAAAACGGTTTATTTGACCTGCAGGGCGTTTTCGTTCTCGACTTCAAACCGGCGGGCGAGGGTTCGCGCGGCACATTCCGCGTTGACAACATCCGTCTTACCAACGACCGCGAGGCGAAGGTAAAGGAGATGCCGGCCGAGATACCCGTTACTGTTAAGGGCGACTTCGGCAAGAAGCTCACGGAAAAAATCAATCCGGGAATCTTCGGCATCAACGTGGCCCTTTGGGACGCCGACCTGTTGCTCCCTGCTACCGAAAAGTACGTGAAGGACGTTAGCCATGGCGTCCTGCGCTACCCCGGCGGCCTGCGCGCCGACGACGACCACTGGGAGCAGATACTGAAGGCCAAGGACTGGATGGTAGATACCGACGAGTTCCTTGAGTTCTGCAAGAAGACGGGTACCGAGGCGATGATCACCGCCAACTTCGGCACCGGCACGCCGGAAGAGGCGGCCAAGTGGGTGAAGCACGTCAACAAGGATAAGCCGGGCAATGTCAGGTACTGGGAGATCGGCAACGAGCTTTACGGCAGCTGGCACCCCAATGTTACCTCCGGCGACGACTACGGCAAGCGTGCCAAGGTGTTCGCTCAAAAGATGAAGGAAGCCGACCCGAAGGTTCTGGTCACGGCTGTCTGGATGCTCGACGGCGAGTGGAACAAGCAGACATTCGTGCACCTTAAAGACGTGGTAGACGGCGTGAACGTCCACCACTACCCGCAGCATGCGGGCCAGGAGAACGACGCCGGCCTGCTCGCCGCGCCGCAGACCCTGCCCGAGATTCTGGGCAGCGTGCGCAAACAGCTCAAGGATTTCGGGAACCCGAACAAGAAGTACGAGATCTGGCTAACAGAGTGGAATTCGGTTGACTTCGACCCGGGCCCCCAGACCATGGGCATCGTTAACGCGCTCTTCGTGGCCGACTACCTCGGTATGCTGACCAAGGTCAACATCGAGCAGGCGTCGTACTGGGACGTCCACAACAGCATAACCCCCGAGGGCGGCGATTACGGCTACCTGTCGCGCACCGGTGCGCCGGACGGCGACAACATCCCGCGCTCGTCGTACTGGGCGTTCAAGATGGCGAGCCACAGCTTGGGCCGCGGTTCGCTCCTCCAGTCGGGTACCGGCGACGATAATGTCACGAGCTACCTGACCCAGGACGGCAGCAAGAAGTCTCTCATGATCGTGAACAAGTACCCGAAATCGGTGGCCAACGTGACGTTGGACGTTCCGGGATTCCAGGGGAAGGCGAAGATGCAGCAGCTGACCCCCGAAACCGCGGGTTCCCCGGGCAAGGCCGGTAAAGGCCCTGCCCAGTCGTCGATAGACGTCAAGCCGGGGATGAAGCTGGCGCTTCCTGCGTATTCGGTTACTACGCTTACGCTTGAGTAACTCCAGTTAAACTCTTTTGTTAGGGCGGCCGCAAGGGCCGCCTTTTTTTTGCAGCGGCAGGCACCCAACGCTGCCCGGTTTTTACCCCGGAATCGCCGTTTTTGACCGTCCTAACCCCTATTCCCCCTGCTTTCGGGGGGATTCCCGAAAAAAAATTATAACAAAAAACTGTCATAATCCATTGCAATAAATTATTTTCTATGATATAATTAATTTAGGGGGAGTCCCCCCTAAATGTTTTCTTCCTGTCGTCAAACGGTCAGAATGTGGGAGCCGGGGTACATCTTATGATGGACTACAAATACCTGAGAAGTACCTACATCCGCTACCTTCGCAACTTTCTGGCGAAGGACGAGATGACCGCTACGACCTACGACAAATTTATGGCTCTGGCCTACGCGGTGAGGGCCGAGCTCGTAGACCACTGGATAAACACGCAGAGGAGCTACATAGGGAAACGGCGCGTCTACGTCCTCTCCATGGAGTACATGCTGGGCAAAAGCCTCTACAAAAACATGGTCAATTTGGGTATCGAGGAGGCGTTCACGGCCGCCGTAAGTTCTTTAGGCATATCGGTTTCCGAGCTTTTCGACAAGGACGACGACTTCGATCTGGGCAACAGCGGCAAGGCGAGGGCCTCCGCCTGCGTCCTCGAGTCTATGGCTACCCTGGGCCTGCCGTCCATGGCCTACGGGGTGCGCTACGACTACGGCCAGTTCCGCCAGGAGATAAAAAACGGCGTGCAGATGGAGTTTCCGAACGACTGGCTCCACAAGGGCCACCCCTGGGAGATCGTCCGCCCCGAGTACGCCTGCGTCGTGAAGTTCGCCGGGGAGTGCAACCGGATAGACGAGAACAAGCCCTTAGGCCCCTACGAATGGAAGAACGCCGAAGAGGTATACGCTATACCCTACGATGTGCCGCTTGTCGGCTACCGCAACGAAATTGTAAATACCCTGCGGCTCTGGTCGGCCCGGGCCAACGAAGAATTTTTGCCCGACTACACGAACCACAACGACTACATAAGGGCCTGCGAGGAGAAGTCGCAGTCGGGCCGCATTACCAAGGTGCTCTTCCCCGAGGAAGATGTCCGCCGCGCCCACGACCTGCGTATCCGTCAGCAGTACTTCTTCGTAAGCGCGGTCATTCAGGATATAATCCGCCGCCACAAACAGAACGGCAACAACATAATGGAGCTCGACGCCAAAATCGCCATCCACCTCAACGGCTCCCGGTGTGCGCTGGCCATACCCGAACTGATGCGGGTGCTCGTGGACCAGGAGGGGATAGAGTGGACGCGGGCGTGGGAGATGACGACCAACATCTTCTCTTACTCAAGCTCCGCCGTCCACCGCGAGCACATCGAAACGTGGCCGGTGTACAAAATCGGCCAGCTTCTGCCCAGGGTCATGCAGGTGATATTCGATATCAACCTTGAGCACTTAGACAACATAAGGTCGCGCGTGGGGCACAACATAGACCTGCTGCGCAACCTGTCGCTCATTGAGGAGGGCGAGGTCAAGCGCATCCGTTTCGCCGACATGGCCGTTTTGGGTTCCAGCTCGGTCAGCGGCGTTTCGTCCGTACACACCGAGTTTATAAAGAAGCACGTCTTCCCGGCGTTCGGCGAGTCTTATCCCGAAAAGTTCAACTGCAAGACGACCGGCGTCTCGCACCGCAGGTGGCTTTTGTGCGCCAACAGGCCGCTCTCGAACCTGATTACGCGTACGATAGGCGACGGCTGGGTCCGCCGCCCCGAAGAGCTTGAGAAGTTCGAGGAGTACGCTAATAGCGCGGAGATCCTCAAAGAGTTCAACATTGTAAAAAGCCGCGCGAAGGCTACCCTATGCAACGCCCTGAGGGACAGGCTGGGGATTAGCATAGACGGGACGATGATGTTCGATGTCCACAGCCGTCCGATACACATGTCAAAGCGCCAGCTGCTCCATATTTTCATGATTCTGTGCGACTATTTGAGGATAAAGGACGAGGGAGCGACGCTTAATGGCCGGCGCGCGCACATTTTTTCAGGCAAGGCGTCTCCGGCCGACTTTCTGGCAAAGCAGATCATCCACCTGATAAACGTGGTGGCCGACCTTGTCAACAACGACCCCGGTGTGAAGGAGCAGATGCGTGTGGTCTTTGTCCCGAATTTCAGCGTAAGCTGGGCGGAGCGCTTCGTTACTGCGGCCGACCTCTCCGAGCAAATATCCACGGCCTCGCTTGAGCCGGGCGGTACGTTCAACATGAAATTCGCCTTCAACGGCGCACTAACCATCGCGAGCCGGGGCGGGTCTAACGTAGAACTGATAAAGCGCGTAGGCGAAGAGAACATCTTCGCGTTCGGCAAAATGTCGGACGAGCTTATTAATATGAACGGCAGCTACAACCCGGCGAGGGTGGTGGCAGAAGACGAGCGGCTTAAAAGGATTTTTGCCCTGCTTGACACGCGCCTGATGAGCATAGACGACGGCCACGCGGTGTTCCCGCTGCTCTCGTCTTTGCGGGATTCAGACAGAAGTTTTGCTTTGCTGGATTTTTCAGATTATATTAATAAGCAGAGGGCGGTCGATGAACTGTACAAGGACAGGGCGCTATGGGACAGCAAGTGCCTGCTCAATATATCGAGGATGGGCTGGTTCTCGACGGACCGTTTGGTACGTGATTTCGCTGCCGGCGTGTGGAAGATAATATAACTATGAAAAAGAAAATTGACGACGAAATCGTAAAAGTTGAACAGGAGCTCACCGGAGAGTCCGTAGTATCCGGATGGGGCCTGGGCAAGGCGTATTTTGTCGGCAGGGCGGTGCAGCAGCAGGAGACTTCCGCGGTAAACATCTCAAGGGAGGCTGTGGGCGGCGAGATCATCCGTTTCAACGAGATCCGCGACCGCGCGAGAAGAGACTACCGCAAACTTATACAGGACCTCGACAGCGAAAGCACGGTAGACTCATCTATCCTAAACGTATACGAGCACATATTAGACGACCCCGCCTTCATAGGCCAGGTAGTCGAAACGATATCCGCAAAGCTGTTTGACCTGGAAACGTCTATAAGGATGGTCTCCAACGACTTCATCAAGCGGTTCGACTCCGCCGGCACCGCCTACCTCAAGGAGCGGTCGAGCGATATGGTGGAGGTGTGCGAGAAATTAGTCTCGTACCTGCACAACGAAGACGGCCGGGCCAAGACGTTCGCCGAGCCGGTCGTCCTCATCGTTTTGCGGACGTTTACCCCAAGCGACATTCTGGCCTACGACCGCTCGAAAATCAGCGCGGTGATTACGGTCAGCGGCGGTAAGACTTCGCACGCGGCTATCCTCGCACGCTCCTACAACATCCCGGTTATCTCCGGCGTGCGCAACATCTCCGACCACATCGCCCCAAACGACGAGGTACTGGTTGACGCCGACAAGGGCACCGTCTTCGTCCACCCAAGCGCCGCGGTCGTATCCGAGTACCACAAAAAGACGCACGGCGAAGAGATATACAGGGAGCTCAAATCCAAATGGAACCGCCCGGTTTACACGCGCGACGGCATAAGGATAGAGGTCCTCGCCAACATATCGCTCCCCGAAGACGCCGAAGAAGCGGTCTTAAACGGCGCCGATGGGATCGGCCTCGTCCGCACCGAATACCTCCTGTCAAACCGCAAGGACATGCCGCCAGAAGAGGCGCACATGGCCTACTACGAGTCAATCCTCAGCAAGGGCCGCGGTAAACACACAACCATAAGGCTCATGGACATAGGCGGCGACAAGATCCCGCAGTTCTTCGACATGCCGCAGGAGTTCAACCCCTTTATGGGATGGCGGGCGATAAGAATCTTCCTCGAACGCAAGGAGATCTTCGAAACTCAGGTCGCAGCCATCCTCAAGGCCGGCAAGGGGCACGACTACTCAATAATGGTTCCCATGGTCACCACGCTGCAAGAGTGGATGGAGGCCAAAGCGTTTATCCGCGAAGTGGCCGCCAAAGTCGGCATACCCATGCCCAAATGCGGGGTCCTCTTCGAGGTGCCGCTCGCTACCCTCGAAATCAATATGTTCATGAAGGAGATAGACTTCGCGTCCATAGGCACAAACGACCTCATACAGTACCTGAGCGCCGCCGACCGCAACAACTCAAAGGTAAATTACCTCTACAACCCGGTAGAACCCGCATTCCTGCGGATCATCCGCAACGCCATAAAAATAGCAAACGACAACGGGAAGCCCTTGTCAATATGCGGTGAAATGGCCGGCCACCCGCTCCACACAGTGCTGCTCATTGGCCTGGGCCTGCGCCGTTTCAGCGTAATACCCAGAAGCGTCCCCCTCATAAAAGAGATAATAGCCAACATAAGTTTCGCCGAAGCCGCAGAAAGCATCTCTCACATAGACGTGATAGAATCTATGGATGAGATGTTAGAATGGCTTAAGAATCTGAATTTGAGGCTGCTTGGCGATGTGTTGAAGAGAATTCCGTATATCGAATCTTCTGTTTAATATCCAAATTAAATTCAAAATGTTTTTGCGTTATACACTATATTGGTAAATTGGGGTTTATTGGTATGTTGATGATTGTCTGAACCATGATTTGCCTGATTAAAGGATTAACATGATTAAACGTCAAAATCACCAATAATCCGGGTTTTGACGTTGATTTTTAATCAAGGAAATCATTTAATCATGTAAATCAAGGTTCAGACAATGG
>Ga0209755_10000782_pt1 | contig 55343 bp, 47 predicted proteins | sample TergutCo191P1_FD_187301 | JGI IMG/M metagenome (GOLD analysis project Ga0209755, IMG submission 187301) | Cornitermes sp. P1 segment gut microbial communities from Petit-Saut dam, French Guiana - Co191P1 (SPAdes) (version 2) | ecosystem: Host-associated > Arthropoda: Insects > Digestive system...
TCCACGGTTAAAGATATCAAAGTTGAAATTTGTTCTTCCTGCCACCCCTTCTTTACAGGCAAGCAAAAACTGGTAGACACAGCGGGACGCATTGAAAGGTTCAAAAAGAAATTCAATATAAAAGACTGATATACAGTATTAAAAAACCGTATATCATACAAAATTTTAAAACGAAGCGACTCTATTAAAAGAAAAATAATTTAACTTTTGTGTTTTTTTGTTATTTGAAGGTTAATCTATTAAATCCTTTATATCAATTTCCAACGCTATTGATATTTTTACAATAACGTCAATTGACGGGATAACTCTTTTACTTTCTATATAGTATAAATGGCTATGAGAAATCCCTACCTCGTTTGCCAGATTTAACAGCGATATTTTCTTTTCCACTCTTATCGAGCGAATTTTATCTAATATTCTTTTTGTCGTTTTTTCCATATTATGCTTGACTCTAAAAATAGAGTTACTGTAGAATAACAACAACTCTATATTTAGAGCATTTTCATGCCAACAGGAGGACAAAATGGCATTAATAAAAAAATCAGGTTTAAATAATCCTGAAAATCAAAAAATTATTAATTTATTTCTGGTATTAGTGATGGTTGCAGGCTTTTTTGCAGTAAGCTGTAAAAGCCCGCCGCCTATCCGCCCTGCATTGTCACAAACTGTTGTTAATGTTCAACGCAGCGCGACAAGACAGGATAAAGGGAAAGTTATAATTTATGTAAATGACATAGCAATTAATCCCAAAGCTCAAATGAATCCGGGACAATTTTATACATTTGCGGTAAATAATGGAGTGCATTATATTCACGCTTCTGTAAAAGGCGGCGGTTTAAACCTTGTCAGCGAAGCAATTAATTTTTCCGCTTCCAATAAAACCGTTTCTTTTATTGTAACAGTTGAAAATGTACCGGGAAGTTTAACAAGAAAAAAACTGGTTATTACCCGTAGCGATGTTATTGATGATACAGGAAGACAAACAAACCTTGAAATGCAAGAAGCATATACAACGCAATAATTAAGGATATTTAAATGAAATTTATAAATAAAAAAATATTACTTATTCCCATATTATTAATTATTTTACTAATTAGCGGTTGCGGTACGGCACCAACACCATCAACAATTGTTATTACACGTTTAGCAACGAATTTAGATGATGGTCAATTATTTGTTCATTTAGACGGAAAAGTAATAAATAAAAAACAACCAATTGGTAAAGGACAAACCAGAACTATTCCTATATCTAATGGTAATCATCGAATAATAGTTAAAGTTGATAATTTTCAAAGCGATCCTATAGTTTTCTCTGCGGATAATAACACAACTAATTTTGTTGTTTCAGCGCAGAGAATCGGCGGTTCACGCGCTTTAATACTGGAACGTAAAGATTAAACATTTCTATTATAAAACGGAGTGCATTCGTGCTCCGTTTTTAATTAATACGATAAATTACAAAAGTTTTCGGTATCTTCCTGCCTTTAAAATCTTCATCTATAATCCTATTCCCTAAATCTGTTACATTCGCGTTAAGCCCTGTTTCCAATTCTTCTACATTAGGAGTTGAACGCCGCAGATTAACGCTTAGAAAGATTTTACCGCTCGGAGAAAGCAGGCTGAGGCATTTATTAAGTAGAATAATTAAATCCCTTTTCAAATCAAAATCTTCTATCATCTTTTTGGAATTGGAAAATGCAGGCGGATCGGCAATAATAATATCCCATTGTCTTTTTTCAGCAAGTGCTTTATTTAAAAATTCAATCACATCAGCGCGGATAAGTTTATTACCTGTCCTGTTATTATCAGAAAAGAAATCCCATTGTTGAAGCAGATTTGAAGACATTCCATTTAAAGAAAAATTTTCTCGTGACCAATTTAAATAAGTATTGGAAAGATCAACAGAATCAGTTGAAGATGCTCCTCCTGATGCTGCATAAACAGAAAAAGAGCCGGTATAAGAAAAAAGATTTAAAACTTTTTTACCTGCGGCTTCTCCGCGGATTAAAGCCCGCAAAAGCCTCCTGTCAAGAAAAAGACCTGTATCAAGATAATCAGATAAATTAACTTTAAAAGAAAGATTACCTTCGTTTATAATTTTCTCAAAATGAGTCTGGCTTATTTTTTCATATTGAGAATCGCCTCTTTGACGCCGGCGTTGTTTAAGAAAGATACGATCAAGAGGAATACCCATTACATTGGAAATACTTTCTTTCATTGCTGAAAGCCATATTTCTTCTTCTCTTTCATCTTTTTCATAAGGACGCTTGTATAGAGCGCCTGAAAGCGCCACGTCATTGATGTCACCGTAAAAATCCAACACAAGAGGAATTTCCGGAATATCTTTGTCATAAAGCCTGAAAGCTCCGGTGTTTGTTCTCTGCGCCCACTTTTTTAAATGGCGGAATCTTTTTTGCAAACGGTTAGCGAGTATTTGCGCTTGTTGATTAATTTTTTCATCCATAATTAAAAAATTCTTTTTATAAGTATAAGGTTCTATATTTGATTCTGCAATGGGATAAGCCTTACTTGCCATTTTCCCAATCTTTATTTAAATTAATTAAAATGGCATTGAATATAACACCGGTAAAAAATCACCGTGAAAGGGAAAAAGGGCTTATCATATACCCTGTTTATTCAAGGCGTTCAAAAGGCCTTTCCATCGGGATAAATTTATTTCCTGACAAGAAAAAATGCCAATTTGACTGCCCTTATTGCGAGGTTTTCCCATTTTCAAATCCAGAGAACCGTGCAATATTCTCATTAAAGCAAATGGAAACAGAGCTTAGAGCGGCAATTATATATGCACAAGAACAAAAAATACCGATTAAAGATCTTTGCTTTTCAGGCAATGGCGAGCCTACTCTCTCTCCGTATTTTCCAAAAGCTTTAATATTAGCGGAAAAAATTCGCCAAGAAACGTTTGACGTTTCAGAAACACTTGTTGTTTCAGAAACGCTTGCTGTTTCTGATGCTTCTGTAAAAATAGTTGTGATTACAAATGGCGCGGGTTTTTTAGACCCGCAAATTTTTTCACTGCTAAAAAATGCAGCATCTGCTAAAAAAGGATTTAATTCTCCGATAGATATTTGGCTTAAACTTGATGCAGGGACGCCTGAATGGTATCAAAAGATGAACCGCACTTCTTTATCGTTTGAAAAACTCTATAAAAATATAAAAAAATTTACTGATAACGCTCCTGTGACGATACAAACTATGATTTGCTCGATAAATGGAGAAATACCTTCAGAAACGGAAACAGCGATTTGGGAATTATCAGTTTGTAAACTTGCGGAAAAAGGGAATGTGAGAAAAGTACAGCTTTATGGAAAAGCACGTCCTGCTCCGGAAGATCCTCTCGCAGAAGCGCTAGATGCGGAATACCTTGAAAATAGAGCGGCGTCTTTACGAAAAAAATTTATTAACGAAAAAATAACAATCCCGGTAGAAGTATATTTATAATTGCAAATAATTTTTCACAAAAAAAAGACCTGATCGTAAGACCAAGTCTTTTTTTATTAAATCGTTTTTTAAATTTCTGTTGATACCGCTACTTAATTTCTGTTGATACCGCAATTTTTTTTGTTTTCTTTGCAGCCGGTTTCTTCGCGGCAGCTTTCTTTGCCGGTTTCTTCGCGGCGGCTTTCTTTGCCGGTTTCTTTGCAGCGGCTTTCTTTGCCGGTTTTTTCGCAGCGACTTTCTTTGCCGGTTTCTTCGCGGCGGCTTTCTTTGCCGGTTTCTTCGCGGCGGCTTTCTTTGCCGGTTTTTTTGCTACAGCTTTCTTCGCTGGTTTCTTTGCGGCGGCTTTCTTTACCGGTTTCTTCGCTGTGCTCTTCTTAGCACCTGTTTTCTTTGCGGCTGGTTTCTTAGCCGTCTTTGCAGTTGTTTTTCCTGCCATTTGATTTTCCCCCCTTCTGGGTGTTTTACTGCCCTTCACCTTGGCAGTGGTGGGTTTTCCAGACTTCGCTGTATCCCCTCCCTTTATACTCAATCCGGAATAACCCCGGATGGGTGAACTAACTCAAACCTGCTGCTCTTACTTTTTTTTCTTTGCAGCGGCTTTTCTTGCTGTTGTTCTTTTCTTTGCAGCATCTTTCTTTGTTACAGCTTTTTTCTTTGCAACTGATTTCTTTACAGTAGTTTTTTTCTTTGCACTTGTTTTCTTCGAGGCAGTTTTTTTCACTGCTTTCTTTGTTTTTCCTTTCTTTGTAGCACCTTTTTTCGCAGTTTTCTTCTCTGTTGCTTTCTTATCTTTAGGTTTGTCAGCATTATTTAAAACTGCTTGAGCGCCTGCAAGACGTGCTATCGGTACTCTGAAAGGCGAACATGATACATAACTCAATCCCGCTCTATAACAGAAGTCGATTGTTGTAGGATCGCCGCCGTGCTCGCCGCAGATACCAATCTTAAGTTCGGGTTTTTCAAGCCTTCCTTCAAGAATTGCATGTTGTATCAAACTGCCCACACCATCTTCATCAATAGTTTTAAACGGATCAACATCAAGAACATTTTTTTCAAGATAGATGGGTAAGAATGACGCGACATCATCGCGGCTGAAAGCGAAAGTCATTTGTGTAAGATCGTTTGTTCCAAAACTGAAAAAGTCCGCATATTGCGCGATATGAGCGGCGCGGATAGCCGCACGCGGAACTTCTATCATTGTACCGATTGTAACAGGGACTTTAACGCCTTGTGCTTTGAAAACCTTCTCAAGAATCTTTTCCGCATTGGGGCGGAGAAGTTTTAATTCCCTCGCTGTGATAACAATAGGGATCATAATTTCAGGGTGTACGGGAATTTTTTGTTTTGCACATTCCGCCGCGGCAAGAGCGATAGCTTCTACCTGCATATCATAAATTTCAGGATATGTTACAGCCAAGCGGCAGCCGCGATGACCAAGCATCGGGTTGCTTTCAATAAGCGTTCCTGTTTTTGCTTTTAATTTTTCAACATCGATCTTTAAATGCCCTGCAAGTTCTTCAATTTCTTCTTTTGTATGAGGTAAAAATTCATGCAAGGGAGGATCAAGAAGCCTTATTGTTACAGGCCTGCCTTCCATCGCTTTAAATATACCAAAGAAATCTTTTTGCTGGAGCGGAAGTATCTTTTTAAGTTCTATTTTTCTTTCTTCCTCGGTTTCCGCGACTATCATTGCGCGGAAGTGAATAAGTTTTTCCTTATCAAAGAACATATGTTCTGTGCGGCAAAGACCTATGCCTTGGGCACCGAAATCAAAAGCTCTTTTCGCGTCTTCAGGCTGATCCGCGTTTGTTCTGACATCAAAACCTTTAACTTTCCCGCGTACTGTTTTCGCGCGTATATCATCGCACCATTTAAGGAAGGTATTCATATCTTTTGATATTGAAGGCATTACAAGAGGCAAGGTCCCTTCATAAACTTCTCCGGTTGAACCGTCGATTGTGATCACATCGCCTTCTTTAAACATTTTTCCGCCGATTTCAACCTTTGTTCCTTGCACTATGACGCCTTTTGCTCCTGCGACACAGGGTGTACCCATACCGCGAGCGACTACTGCCGCGTGACTCGTCATACCGCCTGTTGAAGTTAAAATACCTTGAGAAACAACCATCCCGCCGATATCTTCAGGGCTTGTTTCTTTACGTACCAATAAAACTTTTTCACCCCTTGCATGCCAGAGCTCGGCATCTTTCGCGCTGAAAACAATTTTACCGCAAGCGGCGCCGGGAGATGCGTTCAATCCTTTTGTAAGAACTTTCGCTCCTTTCCGAGCTTTTAAATCGATCATTGGGTGAAGAAGCTGGTCAAGATCATTGGGAGTTACACGCATAATCGCAGTATTTTTATCGATCAAACCTTCTTTAACCATATCTACTGCGCATTTAACAGCGGCTGTTCCTGCGCGTTTTCCGTTACGGGTTTGCAGTATATATAGAACACCTTGTTGCACGGTAAATTCCATATCCTGCATATCTTTAAAATAAGTTTCTAAATTATCTTTTATACCGACAAGTTGTTTATAGATAGCGGGATTCTTTTTTTGTAAGGTTGATATCCGTTCAGGTGTTCTGATACCGGCAACAACATCTTCGCCTTGCGCATTCATAAGATATTCGCCGTAAAATTCGTTTACACCTGTGCTGGGATCGCGGCTGAAACATACGCCTGTTCCTGAATCATCGCCCCAATTTCCGAAAACCATTGATTGAATGTTAACAGCAGTGCCTTTAAGTCCTTTAATATCGTTAAGTTTTCTATATTTAATAGCTCTTTCATTCATCCATGAACCGAAAACTGCATTGATTGAACCCCAAAGCTGATCAATAGGATCTTGCGGGAAATCTCTGCCTTTTTCTTTTTTTACGATTTTCTTGTATTCACCGACAAGTTTTTCTAAATCTGCTGCTGTAAGATCGGTATCCAGTTCAATTTTTTTACTTTTTTTAATTTCTTCAAGCGCTTCTTCGAATAAATCTGAATTAACGCACATTACTACATCGCCGTACATTTGAATAAAACGTCTGTAAGCATCCCATGCAAAGCGCGGGTTACCTGTTTTATTGGCAAGCCCGATAACTGCTTTATCACTAATCCCAAGGTTTAGAATTGTGTCCATCATTCCCGGCATTGACGCCGCAGCGCCTGAACGAACAGAAACTAAAAGCGGATCCTTAGGATCGCCCAGTTTTTTCTTCATAACAGTCTCAAGTTTTTTAAGACCCGCTTCAACTTCTTCTTTTAATCCTGCTGGATATTTACTTTTATTTTCATAATAGGCTGCGCAAACATCTGTTGAAATTGTAAATCCCGGCGGAACAGGAATACCAAGATTAGTCATCTCAGCAAGATTTGCCCCTTTGCCTCCCAAAACAAATTTCATTGATGCATTACCGTCTGCTTTGCCGTTGCCGAAGAAGTAAACATTTTTTTGTTTAGCCATTAAAGTCCTCCCATAACTTTCTTTTATCTGATTTATATAATTAAAAATTATATTTGATCAATCAGATAATTGCAATATAACAACTTTATTTTTTTTTTGCAAGCTGTTATTATAAATATTATGAACTATCTTGACCTTCCTGTCTACAAGAATCAGAAAAAAATTTTATTAATGTTAGAAAATAATCAAGCTCTAGTTGTTGAGAGTCCGACAGGCTCAGGTAAAACAACTCAGCTTCCTGTAATACTTTATGAAGCCGGATACGCACAGAACGGATTCATCGGAGTGACTCAGCCGAGACGCATTGCAGCCGTCTCTGTAAGTGAATTTATAGCAAGACAAACAGGAAATACCATTCCGGGACTCATCGGATACAAGATGCGCTTTGCAGATCAAACCAATCATGAAACAAAAATAAAAATAATGACCGATGGAATCCTGCTTCAAGAGATGAAACTTGATCCTTTATTAACAAAATACAGCATTTTAGTAGTCGATGAAGCCCATGAAAGGAGTTTAAACATCGATTTTATACTCGGTTTACTTAAACGAGTGATGGAAATACGCCGCGATTTCAAGGTAATTATTTCTTCAGCAACGATTAATGCGGAAGTTTTCTCGGAATATTTCGGTGAATGCCCGATTGTAAAGATTGATGCACAGCGATTCCCTGTAACTTTAATTTATGAACAAATACAAAATGATTTTAATAATAATTCTTTTACAAATGATAATAATCAAAAAACAAACTACAAAGAAACGCGATATAGAAACAAAGAAAAAACAGAGCGTTTTTTACAAAATAATAACGCAGAAGAGGCTATTTTAACGAAAATTGAAGCAATTACCACCCGTTTTATCAGTGAAAAGAGAGAAGGCGATATATTAGTGTTTTTATCGGGAGAAAGAATGATAAAAGACTGTATGAATAGGCTGTCATTCAGTTCTGTCGGAAAATATTTGCATCTTATCCCATTGTACGGCCGTCTTGGAAAAGAAGAACAAGAAAGAGTCTTTATTGATGCGCCGGAAGGTAAAACAAAAGTTGTTATTTCTACAAATATTGCGGAAACATCGGTTACTATTGACGGAATCACAGCGGTAATTGACAGCGGTCTTGCAAAATTAAACTGGTATAATCCAAGAACATTCACTTCAAGCTTGATTGAAGCTCCTATTTCAAAAGCTTCCGCTAACCAACGCAAGGGACGCGCAGGAAGAACATGTGAAGGAACATGTTATAGACTATACACACGTAAAGATTTTGAAAACAGATCTTTGTATACTACAGAAGAAATTTTCCGCACAGATTTATCGGAAGTTATTTTAAGAATGGCAGATCTCGGCATCACTGACTTTGAAGACTTTGATTTTATCGCAGCGCCTGAAAAAGCAGGCATTATCGGCGGAATTGAAACATTAAATTTACTTTCCGCGCTTGAACCGGATCGCTGTTTATCAAATATCGGAAAATTAATGACAGAATTCCCTCTCGCACCGCGTCAATCACGAATAATTGTGGAAGCAATATTAAATTATCCTGATGTGATACGGGAAACAATCATTGCATCCGCGTTTTTATCAACACAAAGCCCTTATATTTTACCGCCCGGAGAAGAAACTGACGCGAGACAAGCGCATCACCGTTTCCGAGATGATAACGGTGATTTTGTTTCTTATCTGAAACTATTTAAATCTTACAATGATTCAACAAATAAGACGAAATTTTGCGAAAAAAATTATCTTGACGACCGCGCCATGGCAGAAATTGTAAATGTTACTTATCAGCTTGAAGAAATTCTCGCTTCAATGAAAATTCCTGTCCACCAAAGAGCGCAACCACTGTCCGGAAGCGAAATCGATGACTATTTATGCTGCATCGGGCGCGGAATGATACAATTTGTCTGTGTTAAAGAAGGAAGAGGCAAGTATGGTTCGTACCGTTCTTTAACCGCAGATAAAATAAGTATCCACCCCGGATCGGTTATGTTCCGTGCCGATCCTACATTTATTGTCGCGGGAGAAATTGTCAGAACTTCGCGGATGTATGCGATGTCTGTTTCACCGCTTTCAAAATCTGTTTTACAACGTATCAGACCGGGTCTTTTCGCGGAATATGATATGCAAGGCGATCAAAGACGCGATAAAACAAAAAAAGGCAAACAGATCATCAGAGATTTTACAAATAATATCAAAATAGAAAGTGAAATTTTTGAAATTATCACTGTAAAAGGAAAAAAAACCGTCTTGCTCCCCTGGGAAAAGCTTAACCGTATAAAATCTGAGCTTTCAAATTCGGAAACTGTATATAAAGGCTTAAAAGGAAAAATTTTAATAAAAAACAACTACAATTTACTTGAAGGGGAAAAACTCGAATTAATTTTAACATTAACTCCTACTTTAGATGTAGAAGGTATTTTTTCCCGTAAATGGCCCCGTAAAGAGAATTTTAATTCTAATAATGATCTTTCTTCAATACTTGAACACTTGGACAGCTTGTCAAAACCTGTTGTTTGGAAAAAAAACGCAAAAGATTTAGGTTTTTTAGGTCTTTTTACAGACGGTGCGGGAAATTATTGGTTCAGAGCTTCACGAGGTTTCCACACAAGCCTGAATGAAAGCCTTTCAAGCCTTGAAAATTTAATTGATGAACTTGATGAGGATGTGGAAATCGAAAAAAAACATATAGTTAATCAATGTTACAGGCGACTTTCGGATTATCTTTCGTGAATAAAAAAAACGCTGTTGCATAGGAAACAACAGCGTTTGGATTAGTTGGTTTTTAAGGTTTAATCAACAGGTATTATAACAACATCTTTAACGTAGAATTTTCCTAATTGACCGCCTGCCTGGAATTGCAATTCTGATCCCTCTGCTGTAGGTAACGCATCTCCGATAAATTCAAAATATTGATAAGCGCTGGTTAAAGTATAATTCTTCCCTTTGCTTCCATGAGCTTGAGTCCAATAATATTGAATATACATATTATCTCTGGTTCCGCTGTCTGTTTTTGCCCTAAAGCTGTATTTATAACGGGTATTGGCTTTTGCTTCACCCTGGTAATTAAATAACATAACCGCATCCCAATTATTACTATTATTACTAGCTATTTTTGTTACATTAGCGCTATATTCGCCGTTTCCAATATCTTCTTTAATAATTTCCGCGCCATTATTAGCGTAACAATTCCAAGACCAATTCAAGGGCGGCGGTGTTGTTACAGTAACATTACATGTTTTTGATACAGCGCCTGCAGAGGCGGTTATTACCGCAGTTCCGGCTGTTATGGCGGTAACATTGCCGTTTTGATCTACAGTTGCAACATTATTGCTGCTGGAAGTCCATGTAACCGTTTTATATGTCGCGTTAGCCGGCAAAACAGAGGCTGTGAGTTTTTCGCTTTTCCCGGTAGATAAGGTAAGATTGGTTTTATTCAAAGAAACACTTGTAACAGGCACAACAGTAATATTTGCGCTGTAATTCGCAGTTATTTCGGCATTGGAAGCATTTAAAGTAACTGTAATAGTTTTAGTACCACTGCCGCTTGTTATTGTGCCTCCTGTAACTGTCCAATTAACAAAGGAATAACCGCTTATATCATTTGTTGTTACAGTAATGGGGCTGCTTTGAAAATACTGCCCTGTCCATGTTCCGCCGTTTGGTTTTGGAATAACTGTATTTATCTTCATGGATATGGTATTCATGACTGAACCGCTGTGTTTTGCGGCAAAAGTTACATTTGATAAGCCTGAAGCGCCCAAATAATATGGTAAATAGTTATTTACCATTGCGCTTCTTACGTTTCTAAGATAATTTCTAGCATTGTTGATATTGGCATCAAAGGTTCTCCAATTGCTGAACCGCTCGCTGTAATCCTGCATTAAAGGCCTGTAAATGTCTGCAAGCCTGTCCAATTCCGATATACAGTTATCAGGATGGAAGTTTACATTATACAAGTCCATCATCGTATTGATAAAATCACGTTTAAAATCAGAATTTTTTAATAATGCATTTAACAATTGACCATGTTGATGATTTTTATCATCCCCATATAAAATTCTATTAAAAGCGTCGTTTACACCGCCGTTATCATAAATCCCTATAGCAAATTCGGTATCAAACATCTGCCAGCGCCATTTTGTGTCTCCATAAGGATTACCCTGCTCTACAGTGCGCGTTCTGAATAAACGGTAATTATTATGCGGCCAATCCTCATTGTTAATGTAAATATTAGCGGCAAAATAATCTATAAAACTTTGAATATCCATTAAACTGCATAATGCGCTGTAATTCGTTGAATTTGATAAATCTTTATCCCTGTAATCCATTAAATTCCAATAAAGCGAATCTTCTCCGGGATTACCGTCATCAAGCGCGCCGTTATCAAAAGAAATAACATTATTTCTGTTTACACCGTATATATATTCTGTATGATTGTCGCTGTACCTCTCCTGAAGATTATAAACACCCCAGTATTCGCCGTTAATGTACACAATACAAGGGATCGCGGACTGTATGGTAAAAGCCCGATCCCTTAAAAGACCTTGAATAAAAATATCATAAACTTTTGTTTGATCTGTATCGTTTCCGCCGTTTCTCAGCATAAAACTTTTATATGTCATTAAAGGCTGTCCGTTACTCTTAAGCGCGCCGGGAATTAAATTATAATTATTTAAATTGTTTATACCGCCGTGCTCTGATCTAAAATACACGTTAAAACTTTTCTGATGCCTGTCACGCGACCAGCCGCCTCGGATACGGATGCCGACAGTAGTTGAAATCGCCGCATTTCTGTTACTGTCAAAATATTCAAAGAAAACAGGACGCTCCCAATCAGTCCCTCTTTGTAAAAAATTATAAATTGTGTTTGTAGGGCTGTCTGATGCATTCCAGCGGTTAGTGCTCGCTCCGCGCACCATTATTCCGCGTTCTGTTCCTACAAGGTTATCAGGATCGGTAACAAATGAAATAATAGGATGGTTCGCGTAATTTTTAAGATTATCACCGATAAAATAAGTTAAAGTAACCAGATCGCCTTTACTGCCGTCAGCTTCTATCGCAATTGCCCGAATAACTGTCGCTTTGGGTACTTGATTATCGGATGGAATATAAATATCCGGCATACTGCCGCGCGGATCATCTTTAAGCCCGTGGAAATTTGTTGAATTTCCCGGTGAAGCTAAAAGATTTTTCTGTCCGTTACGGTTTATTACATTAATAGGCGATATATACTCAAATACAACTTTATTATCTGCTTTTGACGCTGAAGGAATACTTCCGTCTATCGAATAGTAAATTTTAGCGTTTTCTCTTACCGGCGTTAATGTAAGAGAGAACGCGCTTGAGTAATGCCCGCTCTTATGAGAAAAACTAAGCCCCTTAACATTACCGGGATTTGAACCGGTTAAACCTGAATCCGTATCTGTTTCGCCGTTATTAGAGCAAGAAATAAATAGGAAACAAACAAAAAATAAAATTGCGGTTAAATATTGTTTTTTAAGCATAAATAACTCCATGTTTATTTTTTTTACGGACTCGGAATCGCCGGATGCACTTCTGGTAAGCCGGTAATTGGATCCCAAGCGCCTGCTGCAGAATTCCTTGGCCAAATTTTAAACAGTTGATTGTCATCTACACCGCTTGAACCTTGTCTTCCACGAAAATCAGCTTGCGCGAAGTCTGCCTTATTATTATTGGTATCATCAAGCGATTTTCTACGCGGACCTTGCGGTCTGCTTTGATCTGCTCGTTCAGCTTCAAAACCAGCAGTGTTAGTATTTCCAGCACCAAGCATATCAATATAATCGTTAAATAAACTTGTTTCGACTGAAGGATTGGCAACAGAAAGAAGAGCGCTTTGATTTTTCATTAAAACAATTCTGAAACCATTATTTACAAGAACAAAAGCGGCGCTTTGATCTGCTGTAGGAAGAGTTGCACGAGGTGTTGCATTCGAATTACCAGTATTACCTGTGGTTGCAGGTTCAGTATTATCTACAATAAGGTATGAGCTGTTTGCCAGAATAGTTCCTGTTAACTTAATAACATTGGTCCATTCAGTGTTATTACCGATATGCAGATAATAATTACCGGTATTTAGATTAATCGAAATATCGGAATTATTATAAAGTTCAACAATCGATCTTGCAAATCCGCCGCCTGTCGGTGAATTTGGTCTGCCATTATCATTTCCATAAGTGTTAGCCTGCAAGATCATTAACGCCTCTGCAATTGGAGGCACAACTGGAGCTGCGGGTTCTTCAAAGGGATTCCATCCGCTTGCGGTATCAGTTGAGTTTCTGGGTTTACGGACTTCTCTCATTTCCATGGTCATTCCGCCGCTTGCATACCGCGCTGCGATAAAATCAAAAGAATTATCGTCAGTATCTGTTAAATTTTTGCGGCGGACGGCTTCTGAGCCGGAGCAGCGGGCAGGATATGTTTCAAAACCGTAAATGGAATCTTCTAAAAGATAATTATTTGCGGCTCCTACCATGTCAATGTAACCGTTTATTTTTTCAAAGGGGTTCTGTACTGTTAGTTCTGCGTCACCCTCGATAAGTGCAACTTTAAAAGCTCTGTTGTAAAGAACAAAATCTTCATCGTTAATGTCTCCGTAATTAGCAGCTATCTGATAACGTGCGCCGTTGCTTTTTTTAGGACCAAGGATTAAATATGAACCTTTCGCGGGAATTTTTCCGTTTAAATCAATTTTTACCCAGGGTTTATCTGCTTCATCGCTAAAACCTTCATCTGTATCTCTATGCCCGTTTGCGTAATAAAGATAGATACCGTTTAAATTAATTTCCTGTTCTTTTGTATTATATAATTCAACAAAAGAGTGCGAAGCTCCGTTAGCGCCGGATTCGCCTCCTCCAAAAGCCTGTAAAATAAGTAATTCACCTTTGTATTGACTTGGTAAAAATGTAGTATCGTCATCGTTATCGTTATTATCATTTTTATTGCCGCAGACAGATAAAAATAAACAAGTTAATAAAATGCAGAAAATTGCAATTATTTTGATTTTTTTCATATCAATCTCCTTCTAATGCTTAAAAAAATAGACCCTTTATTTTAAGCAATATTTTTTTATACAGTAATTGCTGTATTTAATCATAATAACCAAAATTAACGAATTAATCCATTAATAATCGTTAGAAATGCGTTATTATTTAAGTTATACAATTTACTGTTAATGTTGAAAACAAAGGGTCTAATAATTCTTTCACCTTGATTTTTTACTGATAATCCGCTAACCTGTCAGCAAGATGGCGGCAAACAAGTTTACTTTTTACAACACACTGGGACGTGAAAAACAACTTTTTAAAACTATTCATGAAGGAAAGGTAGGTTTTTACGGCTGCGGACCGACAGTTTACAATTACGCGCATATCGGAAATTTACGCGCATATGTTCATCATGATATTTTGGTACGCTCTCTGCGCCGCGCGGGCTTTGACGTAAAACATGTTATGAATATCACCGATGTGGGGCATCTTTCTGATGATGCCGATGACGGCGAAGACAAGATGTTAAAAAGCGCGGAAGAACGCGGGAAGAGCGTTCTGGAAATCGCAGATTTTTACACTCAGGCTTTTTTTAACGATACCGACAGAATGAATATCACACGCCCGTCTGTTATTTGCAAAGCGACAGAGCATATTAATGAAATGATTGAATTGATCAAAAAGATCGAGAAAAACGGTTTTACATATTTTGCAGGCGGCAATCTTTATTTTGATATTTCTAAATTCCCTTCTTACGGCGATCTTGCCTTACTGCGCTTGGATGATTTAAAAGCCGGAGCGCGGATTGAACAAGATGAAAATAAACGCAATCCATACGATTTTGTTTTATGGTTTACAAAAAGCAAATTCGAAAAGCAAGCGCTTATATGGGACAGCCCCTGGGGGAAAGGGTATCCCGGCTGGCACATTGAATGTTCCGCGATGAGCATGAAATATTTAGGGGAACAATTTGATATACATGCGGGCGGCATCGATCATATCCCTATCCATCATACAAATGAAATCGCCCAAAGCGAGGCGGCTTCAGGGAAAAAACCTTGGGTGACTTACTGGCTGCACAATGAATTTCTAGTTCTGGATAAGGGGAAAATGTCCAAATCGGCAGGCGGCTTCCTCACCTTGCAAAGCTTGATTGATGAAGGTTATGACCCCCTTGATTACCGTTATTTCCTGCTCAGCGGTCATTACCGCAGCCAGCTTCAGTTCTCGTTTGACAGCCTTAAAGGGGCGAAAAATTCCCGTAAATCGCTTATAGATAAAGTCCGCGCTCTTGCAAAGACGGCTGAAGGCAAAGAAAAATCAAATAATGCTGATGTTTTTAAGTATATAGAAGCATTTAACAATGCAATAGAGGACGATCTTAATACACCGAGGGCTTTGGCGGAATTATGGGGGCTTTTAAAGGACGGTCCTGCCGTTCCAGAAGCTTTGGAAGCTGTTTTTGATATGGATAAAGTCTTAGGGCTCAGGCTTGAAGAAGCCTGCAAAAACGGAGAATTCGCGGAAAACGGCGAATTTTCTAAGGAAATTGAAGAATTAATCGCTCAAAGAGCTGAAGCAAAAAAAACAAAAGATTTCGCAACAGCAGATAAAATAAGGAAAAATTTAAAAGATCGTGGTATTATATTAGAAGACGGTCCCGGCGGGACAAGCTGGCGCCGCGAATAATCGCTATTTTCTGCGGTTAAAAAATTGTAACAAATGGGGAAAAACCTTGTTTAAAAATATAGAGAACAATTTGGATAATGATGCGCGCGGTTCTTTGGAGACGCAGGACGCACAAACAGGGGTTAAAGACGGCGAAATTAATCACGGCGAAGTCGCAAACCTTGGTTCCGCCCATGCCTACAACAAGGAATTCAAAAAACTCTATGATTCAACCTTCCAAATTTTATTCAGAGTGGCTTTCAGGGTAACTAACAATGCGGAAGCGGCGGAAGATCTCTGCCAGGACAGTTTCTTTCGTATGTACGAAAAAAACATGGTTTTCCCAAACCCTGAGGAGGCGAAATACTGGCTTATCCGTGTAGTTAAAAATGCCGCTTTAAATTATGCAAAACGTAAAGAGAGGGAACGCAAAGCGTATCAACGCGCTTTCAAGGAAGACAACAGGCAGGTAGAAACAGGTGAGGCTTTGCTTGTAAAAAAAGAAACAAGCGAAGAAGTGCAAAACGCCCTGAATAAGCTGCCGGAAAATTTGCGCATGGTGCTGATTTTAAAAGAGTATGCGGAAATGAATTACAAGGAAATCGGCAAGGCACTTGGAATTAGCGAAGGAAATGTAAAGGTTAGAGTATTTAGAGCCCGCGAAAGGTTATCTGTGATTATGCAAGAAGGAGAAAAAGATGTGTCCTGAACCGCAACTTTTATCAATTTATTTGGACGGGGAACTTCCATCTCCATGGAAGGAAAAAATGCAAGAGCATTTAACCCAATGCCCTGAATGTAAAGCAAAACTCGATAATTTTAAACACCTTCAAGAACTTTTTAATAATGATAAATTATCTTCTTCAGAGAACAAAATATTCACAGAACAGGAATTACTGGAAACACAGGAAAGGGTTTGGAAAAAAATAGAAGATCAAAAATTATACACACCGCGTTTCGGATTGTGGCAAAGAAGGGTTTCTATTCCCTTACCTGCAGCAGCGGCGGCGGCAATCATCCTTGCATTACTTGCGGCTTTGTGGATTCGCGGTCCCGGGAGTAGCGGGATTACAAATCAGCAAATGGCAAGCACTATCAATCCTGCAAACTTCCTGCTTGCATCAGATGAAGAAATTCAAAGCATGCCGACCACGGATATGAGCGGAATGCTTCAATATTTAACACCGGAAGGCAGCACTAATATTATTATTTTACAATTACCTGAAAGCCAGAACTTTTTTAAATCCGGCGAACCTGCGATAATAAGAGCTACCGATTGGGAAAAACAACAACCGAACCGTCGGAGTCGTCAAAGTGATGATTCAGAGAGGAGACGTCCATAGAATGAATCGTTCCATATGCTTTATTAGCGTTATTCTATTATTCGTTACAAGTTTCCTGACCGCACAGGAACAGCAAGTTTCCAATCCCGGAATGAGGGAGTTTAGGAGACGGGCGCTTGTTTTAGATATTGATGCAAGAGTATTGGAAGACAAGGGTATTGTAATATGGAATGCTATTGATCGTAAAACAACGATATCGGGTAATCCTGTGAATATTCAATTGAACGGTTCAAATTTATTAGTTACGGTTCAATTCACTCCGTATGTACGCCGTACCGGAAATGTACTTGTAGCGCAAGTGCAAATATGGCTTAACGATTCTGAAAAAGGCGTTTCGTATCACACATCGATTCAAACTATACCGATGGAGTTTAATGAACCCATTTATTTTTTCCCGCTCGGTCAATCAGACAAAGCATCATCAATAGAAATAATAATAACTGTAAATCCTTATAGAGAAACCTCTGCAGAAGAAAAACCTGAAACAAACAATGACCAATAAGTTTCCTAATATTTTTTTTTTAGAAGAACAAAATAAAACGACACAAATAATTCAAATTTTTATTTTATTATCAATTTTTTTTATTATATTTTCATGTGATTTAAAAACACCTGTTATAACATCAATAGATCCTAAGATCGGTCAAATGGGAGAAATTATCACACTTAACGGAATTAATTTCGGTTCTTCGCGTGAAGAATCGTATGTGACAATCGCAGGTGTCGCGCCTACAAATTCATCATATCATTTATGGCAAGATAATATGATAATAATAAGAGTTCCGGAGCTGGGCGAATCGGGGCTTGTTTATGTGCATACAGCTAGAAAAAAAAGTAATGGTGTACTTTTTTCAAACTCTGCAATTGTTCCTAAACCGATAGAAGGAGAAGAGCTCGGTCTTCAACCGAGAATTGCTTCTATAAATCCGGTTTCCGCTGCTCCCGGATCGATAATTGTCATCAATGGAAATAACTTTGGATTGTCACGCGAAAATTCTATACACTCAATGTCAGCACGCGGTTCTTTAGAAACGCGCGGTTCATTAGAAACGCATACGACAGGCGTTTTCTTTTCTTGGGATTATGACTCAGGGTCTATCAATCCCTATGTTGTAAGAGAACCTGAATTTATTGAAGTATCAGAAATTGAAATGGGTTACAATGCATGGAGCGCGAGAGAAATACGTGTCCGCGTACCGGACGGCGCTGTCAGCGGAAATGTTGAAGTAAGAACACAGCATGGAAGATCAAGACCTGTTTTTTTTGAAGTCAGCGGAAAACCGGGTGTTAAAAAATTCAAAGAAAAAAGAAGTTATACGGTAACATATTCAGTTGATATAAGAGTCCTTGACGCGACAAAACCAAACACACTTTACTTGTGGATTCCTTTACCGATTAGTTCTCCTTCGCAAAGAAATGTAAACCTTATCCACCGCTCTGTTAACCCTTTTATTGAAAACCACCACGGCGTAAGCCTCTTTAAACTTGACAACCTTACAACGGGATTAAATCAATCTGTCACTCTTTCATTTCAGGTTGAGGTTTATACTGTGGAAACAGAGATTAGACCTTCTGCAATCAGACAGGAATATAATGCCTTATCTGCAACGCACACACAAAGTTCAGACCTTATACCAAGCGATAACCAAAGAATTAAAACTACCATTAATTCAATTATTGGAAGGGAACAAAATCCCTATTTAAAAGCAAGGTTGATATATGATTGGATAATAAAAAACATAGTGATAGACAGTACTTTCTTTTCCATTAATAAAAGCAACGAATTACTTTATGAAGCGTTAAACGAAAGACACACCGATCCTTATACAGCCGCCCTGCTTTTCACAACAATGGCGCGTGCGGCTGGAGTACCCTGTATTCCTGTCGCAGGTGTATTGATAGACAGAAATGGGTTAACGTTCCATCATCTTTGGGCGGAATTCTGGATTGATGCTTTCGGCTGGATACCTGTCGATCCTGCAATGGGAGCCGGAGCTATAACACATGGCACACATGATATTTATCATGAGTCTATAGTAGCTCATAACGAACCAATTAATGAAAAAGATAAAGCGAGCTACTATTTTGGAAATATTGACAATATGAGAATCGCTTTTTCACGCGGAGAACGTGTTTTTTCGCAAATAGAAAACCGCGGCAGATTAGTATCGCATACGCAATCATATTCAATACAAAACATTTGGGAAGAAGCTTCCGGCGGGCTTGAATCATATTCAAGTTTATGGGGGGATATAATAATCAGCGGTATTTATATACAGTAAAATAAAGAGGTAAAAAATGGTAACGGTAATTTCATTAGGCGGTTCGATAGTAGCTCCAGACGGTGTTGATGTAGATTTTGTAAAAGATTTTTCTAAATTAATTTTTTCATTTCTGGAAGCGGATATAAACAGGCATTTTATTTTTGTAGTCGGCGGCGGCGCTCCTGCAAGGCGTTATCAAAGCGCATATCGCAGTATTTCTGAGAGCAATGTAAAAAACGATGAAGCCGACTGGATAGGGATAATGGCGACACGCCTTAACGCGCAGTTAATAAAAGCTGTTATGAGCGATTGGTGCAATCAGGAAGTTGTTACAAATCCATGTGAAGTTGAACCCTTAACAGGGCGCGTGCTTATCGCGGCAGGCTGGAAACCCGGATTTTCAACAGATTACGATGCGGTTTTACTTGCGGAACGTTTCGGCGCAGACATGGTAATTAATCTTTCCAACATAGATAAAGTATTCACAGCGGATCCGAAAATCGATCCTACTGCAAAACCTATTGATAAAATAACCTGGGCGGATTTCCGCCTGATGGTCGGCGATGAATGGACACCCGGAAAAAATGTCCCTTTTGATCCTGTAGCAAGCCGTCACGCGCAAAAAATAGGATTAAAAGTTATCTGCGCAGGCGGAAAAGATTTACCCAACCTTGCAAAAATTCTAAACGGCGAAGCGTTTTTCGGTACGGAAATATTTTAAATTAATATTTACATTATCCGCGGATTAACACTGATTAAACGGATTTTCACGGATTATTAAAATCTTTATTAACCGCATTCTCCGTCTCTGCCTGTAAGAATATCCAGCCCATGCGGTAATTCACTTATTATAAACTCTAAATTTTCGCGTACCGCTTTCGGGCTTCCCGGCAAATTGATGATGAGGGTTTTTTCTCTAATCGCAGAGATTCCGCGGCTTAACATTGCACGCTTTGTAATTTTCATACTTGCAATGCGCATTGCTTCTGCAATACCCGGAACAAAACGCTGTGCAATTGCAGAGGTTGCTTCCGGCATACAGTCACGCTCGGAAAACCCTGTGCCCCCTGTTGTAAGGATAAGGTCTGCAAGCTTGGAATCGCAAATCCGCTTCATTTCATTTTCCAGATCAACTTGTTCATCGGCTAACAAAGTATAACCCGTTACAAAAAAAATATTTTGCTTTGCATCTAAAGGATCATAAGCCTCAAGTATTTCGCGGATAACTTCGCCGCTTTTATCTTCGCGCTCGCCTTTAAATCCCTTATCGCTTGCTGTAATGATCCAAACACGATGTATATTTTTATTACAGGGATTAATTTCATCGCCGGCAGAAATAAAACCGCCTCTTATAACTTTTGCAAAAACACCTTCACGCGGCATAATGCAATCACCCATTTTGTTGAAAATCGCGCAATGATTGTGACATTCCTTCCCGATTTGAGAAATTTGTAAAATTACCCCGTTACATTCCAGAAACGCGCCTACTGAAAGAGAATGTAAATCGATCCCGTCTATTATTAAATTTTCGCCGAAACTGCCTTCTTTAACATCCGCGCCCTTAGCGCGGAATTCTTTTATTTTTTGATGAGAAAGAAGACTCACCTGTCTGTGATCAACACCCGCATGAGCGTCTCCTGCAAGACCGTAATTTGAAATAAATTCCGCTTTTCTTATATTGCTTTTTGCTGTGCCTTTTTGCGGGCTTGTACAAACAGCTATTATTTTTCCCATGTTTTTATTATAGCATGAAGGCGGGATTTTTACCCCCCGATTTCAAACATTCCTTTAGCATGCCGTTCTAACTTACCGTATTTATCTGATAAGGAATGAAATTTTGGTTTTTGATTCACAATCTTTGTAATAGCGAAAGATATTTCTTCATCACTGATATTTTTACTTGATCGGATTAAACCGCGCAAGTCTAATCCTAAATCACTTGAGAGGCAAAGTTTTAAAAAACCTTCTGATGTTAGGCGCAAACGGTTACAGGTATCGCAAAAACCATGCGATACCGCGTTTATTAAACCTATTTTTCCTTTAAAATTTGGAAGGCTGTAATAAACAGCAGGGCCATTACTTTTGATTCCTTCATAAGGAGAAATCAAACCAAATTCTTTTTCTATAAGCGACATCACATCCTTAGCTGGAATAAATTGCAAATTTGACGCAGTTCCTAGCGGCATAAGTTCTATAAAACGGACAATAATATTTTTATTTTTTGCAAGTGATACAAGAGGGATTATCTCATTTTCGTTTACAGAACGTATAGGTACGCAGTTTATTTTTACTGTGATGTTTTTTTCTAAAAGAAAGTCAATAAGAGAAAGGATTTTATTAATATTTTCATTATTGCTTCTTGTTATATGTTTATACCGCTCGCAGTTCAATGCGTCAATACTAATATTGATACTATCCGGCAGACAATCATTAACATCAAGATATTCACCTAACAAAATGCCGTTAGTTGTAAGGGTAACGCTTTCTATTCCTGAAATTGTTTTTAATTGTTTAAGAAAAGCGGAGGTTCCTTTCCGTAACAAAGGTTCTCCGCCTGTTACTTTTATGTTTTTTATACCTAAACCTGTCATTATTTTTATTATCCTGAGAATTTCTTCAAACGATAATATATTTTCATGAGGTATGTATTTAACGCCTTCAGGCGGCATACAGTACAAGCATCTTAGATTACAACGATCAGTTACAGAAATTCGTAAATAATCAAGCGTTCTGCCGAATGAATCCTGTAAACTCTGTTTTTGCAGCATATTATTCCCTTTTAATAAAATGTCCTGTCTTTCCGCCAGATTTTTCACTGAGCCTTATATTATTAATAATCATGCTTTTATCTATAGATTTACACATATCATAAACCGTAAGCAAGGCGACAGACACCCCTGTAAGCGCTTCCATTTCCGCTCCTGTTTTGCCGGAAAGTTTCACCTCACAACAACATTCGATTTCTTTTTTATTTTTATCTATGGAAAAATCAATTGTGCATTTGTCAAAGTTGAGCGGATGGCAAAGAGGGATAAGTTCAGCGCATTTTTTTGCCGCCATGATACCGCCGATACGTGCAACACCCAAAACATCGCCTTTTTTTATTGTGCCTCCAAGTACGGCGTTCATCGCCGCTTCATTCATTGAAATAATCCCCTTTGCAATGGCGGTACGCGCAGTAATTTCTTTTTGAGAAATATCAACTATAACCGCATTACCGCTCAAATCGAAATGAGAAAATTCCCCTTCATTATCATTTTTATCTATCATATAAAACTCCTATTTCATAAAAATAATTTCTCCTGCTCTGCTCCATGAATATGCGTTAAAAGGCTGGCCTAATTCATTAAGTTTACAATGAAACTCTTTGCTTTTTAAAATATCAATAAAAATATTCATTTCTTTTAAATTTAATGTATCAGAATAAAGCGCGAAATCATATTCTTCTTCACCCAAGGGGATAAAATCAAGATCAAGGGTTTTTGCCGCAGAAGCGATTCCCAAACCTGCATCTGCGCTGCCGCTTTTCACCGCCGCGGCTACCGCCATGTGGGTTACAGCTTCTCTTGTGTAACCATTAATATCCGCAGAATTAATTTTTTCTTTTTTTAACAGATAATCCAAGAAAATTCTTGTTCCCGCTCCGCGCTGACGGTTTATAAAACGCGGACGATCTTGCTGACGGCAAATATCATTTAAATATTTTATCCCTAAAGGATTTCCTTTTTGAATAATAATGCCTTGAATCCGTCCTACACCTTTTATCAAACAAATTTGTTTTTTCTGTTCTCCATTTTTTGTTGTTCCAAAAATATTTTTTATCCAGCTGATATTATAATCTCCTGTTTCTTCATCAAGCAAATGAACAGGCGCGATATGACATTCGCCTCTTTTTAAAGCGGTAAGCCCTGCCAAACTTCCAACATGAGTTCCGGCAAGAGCGCCGTTGCCCTTAGACGACATCATATCTGAAATGACATCAAGAATTAAATCGTGGCTCCCTGTTACAACTAAGGTATGCTCAATCTCATTTTTTGAGCGGTGAAGTTTTATCATAACTTTTTCACCCGCTTCAATGCCTTCGCTTTGCTGATCAATCACGCAAAAACCGTCCGCTCTTACAAGAGACATCGCCGCGCCTGCTCCTCTTGCAAGAGGGGTAGCGACAAGTTTTCCGTTTACATATCCCGCTTTTATGCGCACATATTCGCGGTGTTTAAGCGAAGAAACAATACGTCTTGTTATAACCGCTTCCGCTAATTCCGTTTGATTTAAATCGCTTACTAAGTTATTTATTTTATTCCCTGTTAAAACAGAAAGAACGGGAGAAACAAAAGTTTCAAAAGAAAGATATGCCGCCACAGGATAACCGGGAGTGCCGATAACAGGTTTATTATTTACTTTTGCCAATATTACAGGCTTACCGGGTTTCATCGCTACACCGTGAACAATTACTTCGCCGATTTCACGTAACACATGGACAATGAAATCTTCTGTCCCTGCACTCGATCCCGCATTAATCAGCAGTATATCAAATTCTTCTGCCGCTTTTTTAATTGCATTTTTTTGCTGCTTAAAATTATCAGCGATAGGCGGAAAACGCACCCCTTCAGCGCCTGCTTGTTTTATTAAAGCTTCAAACATTCTTGTATTTGATTCAATAATTTCACCGTCTTTTGGAATTTCATTTTCATTCAATTTATTAATATCGATTATTTCTGTCCCTGTCGGAAAAACCGCGGCTTTCGGTTTAGAGAAAACTTCTATATGGGTAATCCCTCCTGAAAAAAGAACTCCGATATCAATCGCCCGTATTTTATGCCTGCTTGGGATTATCATCTCTCCTGCGACTATATCTTCACCTACCGGTCTTATATGCTGCCAAGGTGAAGCGCTTTCCAGAATTTTTACGCTTTCATTATCATCAACTTGAATTAAATCCTCCGCCATAATTACAGCGTCATAAGGATGATGAATCGGATCTCCTGTATCAACTTGGATAAAATCTTTTTGCGCTTTTAAAATTAAAGGCTTTGATTCACGGGCGCCTTCGGTATCCGCTGATCTTACCGCAATGCCATCCATTGCGGCAGCATTGTAAAGAGGTGAACTAAAACGCGCATAAATAGCGGATGACGTTATGCGATCTAAACTTTCTTCAACAGGAATTTTTTCAATTTTTGGAACAAGAAACCCTTCCAGCGCGGAAAAATATAAAGAAAGCGCTTCTTCGACAGAAACATTGTTTAAATATAAATTCCGCCCTGTTTTATTCATTGTTATTTGTTCTTTGTTATTTTCTTCCGTCATAACCTTTCTCTAAAAAAGATAAACTAAAACAGTTTCATCTTTTTTTAGCCCTTCTTTATTTATATCGATAATTATATATCCGTCTGCAAGCGTCAAAGTTGAAATCATACCCGCTTTTCCAAAAACAGGTTCTGCAAAATAAAAATCATTATTTTTTTGTAATGTTACAGGTAAGCATAACATCCTTCCGGGCGATCCTGGAACATTACAGTTTATTTTTGCAGAGATGCAATTTATTACCGGTAAATTTTTAATACCCAATTCTTCGTTCTTTATTTTTAACAACCAAGTAAAAAGCAATTCAAAGATCATCATTGCGGAAACAGGATGTCCCGGCAATCCTGCAAGCAAGGTTTTAGTTTCTTCATCCCAGCCTAATATCGTCGGTTTACCGGGTTTAACTGCAAGCCCGTGAGTGAAAACACCGGGCTTTGCTAATTTATTAATAATCTTCGCGGTAAAATCTTTTTCGCCTTGAGAACTCCCTCCTGAAATTAATACAATATTATTTAAAACAAGAGCATTTTTTACCGCGCTTTCAAGCTGATCTTCATTATCAGGAATAATTTGCGTTGATAAAACATTATAACCGTTTTTTTCTGCTAAAGCTTTGATTGAGTTTGTATTAATATCCCTAATTTCACCTAACGCAGGTTCTTTTTCAGGCGGTACAAGCTCGTCGCCTGTAGAAATAATGCTGACAGTAAGCGGAGCATAAACATTTATATGTGTAATCCCTGCGGCAGAAAGAGCTCCTGTCTCCTGCGGACGGATACGTGTCCCGCGCTTTAATAAAATACTTCCATTTTTAAAATCCTCTCCTATTTCAACTGTACCTGTACCTGAAGATACCGCTGCATAAACAGCGATATTATTTTCTTTTGCTTGCTCCTTGTTCATTGTAATTTGTTCGCTGTACTCAATCATAACAACAGCATCCGCTCCATCAGGCAGCATCCCGCCTGTCGGAACATACACGCATTCACCGGATTTAATTAAAATATTTGCACGGTTCGTCAGAAACGCAGGTTTTCCCATAGAAATAGAAGCGGTTTGTTTTAGAAATACCGGAATGTTTTCACCTGCACCTGACGTATCGCTTGCAATCACCGCATAACCATCAACTGTTGAACGGCGGAAAGAGGGGATATTACAGGGAGATAAAATATCTTGAGCAAGAATACGCCCTTGGGTTTCGTGTAAGGGGAGAACCTCGTTTTTAATTTTCCATTGTTTAACATAAGAGATTATTTTTTCGCGGGCTTGTTCGATAGTATCAACATTTAATAATTTCATTTGCATTACCTGTCATAAGTGCGAAGGTAATTTTTTAAGTTTGAGTTTTCTGATGAATTAAAAATATTACCGGTATTTCCTTCCGCTGACATTTTTCCATCATACATAAAAAAAAGATAATCGCATATACGCCTAATATGCGGCATTTGATGGCTGATAATAATCCATGTTGAATTTTCTTTTTTCTGTTCTTCTATAATTGTTTTTTCAAAAAGATCAAGACTGTCCATATCCATTGCTGTCATCGCTTCATCGGCGATTATAAATTTAGGTTTAAATATTATCGCCCGTAAAAAACTTAGTTTTTGCTGTTCTCCTCCTGAAAGGCTTTTCGCTCTTTGCTTACCGCGTTTTGAAAATTTCATTTTATCAAGGAATTCATAAATAATTTCAGGCTCAGGTTTTATTTTTCTTATTTCCAGAGGATAGACAAGATTATTGTATACAGTATCATCCATCATGAAAGGTTTACGGCTAAGAAAAGTTATATCCCTCATGCTTAAACCTTCGCCGTCAACTGATCCCTTATCCTGTTTCAGAAGCCCTGCCATAATTTTTGCAAGAGTTGATTTTCCGCAGCCGTTAGGACCGATAAGCCCGTAGATACCGGGTTTAGAAACTGATAATTCTCTAACATCAAGAAAAAAATCACCAAGTTTTTTTTCGATCCCTTTAAGTATCATATTTATCCGTTTAGAAATTTTCTTCTATTCTTTCGTTTTTGCGAAGTAAATCTGAAAGCGTTTGAAGCGCAAATGCGATGACGAGTAACAAAATCCCCAATGTTATCCCTTGACTGAAATCGCCCATGTTACGCAACATTGAAATAGCTGTCGTCATCGTCCGCGTCTTATTTTGAATATTACCTCCGACTATCATCACAGCTCCCACTTCGCTGATAGCGCGGCTGAATGCGGTAACAACAGCGAAATAAAATTCGCCTTTCATTTCCCTGATAAAAAGAAATTGTGTCTGCATTCTGTCCGCTCCCATAATTTTTGCAAATATACGGATTGAAGGCGCCTGACGGACAGCGTAGGTGTAAACCATACCGGTAATAATCGGCGTGATAAGTATCACCTGCGCTATCACCATCGCTTCTATTGTAAAAAGAATACCAAGAAAACCCAGAGGTCCTTTGCGCATCAGCAGTAAATAAACAATTAAACCCACCACGACAGGAGGCATACCCATCAGAGTGCGGCAGAGTCTTACAACGATTCGTTTGCCGGGAAAATTATTTTTTTCCAAAAGCAAAGCGAAAATCGTACCCAGAACAGTAGAAATAAAAGTTGATACTATCGACATTCTTAATGTAACAAAAATGATGTTAAGAGTATCCGCGCTAAAATTAAAAATATTAAAGAATGTCAAAAATAACTCCGCTGATTATTTTGCGTTTTCCCCTGCGTTAGGTGTAAATAAAGCGCCGCCGAATTCCGCCACTCCGTATTCGCCAATTAATTTCTGAGCGGAAGCGCTTATCATCCATTCTGCGAAAGCTTTTCCTCCCTCCGCATTAATTTTAGGGTGGCGTTCTTTGTTAATAAGTATTACCCCGTAAAAATTTAAAAGGTCTGGAGCGTTTTCGCATACCGCAACAAGATTTATCCTTCCGTCTTTTCTTAATGTAAGCCAAGTTGCACGATCTGTAAGTGTATACCCGCGCATTTCATTCGCCATCTGCAAAGTAGCGCCCATGCCCTGCCCTACCGAATTGTAATTACGTAAACTGCTTGTATTTACCGCAGCAGAGCGCCAAAGGTTAAGTTCCATCCTGTGTGTCCCGGAGTCATCGCCTCTGGAAACAAAGATAAGATTATTAGAAGCGATATTTCTAAAAGTTTGAATAACATTCTCGTTATGTGCAACTGCGGTCAGGTTTGGTCCCACAACAAGAAAATCGTTATACATTACATCATAACGGACAGTCCCGTAACCGTCTTGCACAAACTGGATTTCATCAGGGCGGGCATGAACTAAAAGAACATCCGCATCGCCGTCACGCCCCATCCGCAAAGCGGCGCCGGAACCGACAGCGACAACATCTACTTCCCATCCTGTTTCGCGGGTGAATACAGGCAAGAGAAAATCAAGCAAGCCCGAATCCTGAGTGCTTGTAGTTGTAGATAAAGTGATTTTTCCTTTTACAGGAACCGAACCGCTGTTTTGTACATCACGTGTACCCGCGGCATAGAGCGGCAAACCTGCAATTAAAAGCAAGGCAACCGCAAGAAAGATAAGCTTTCTCATTTTTTTCTCCTTCACACAATGGCAGGCATAGGCGTTTCCATCTATACCCTAACGTTTCGCCCGGCATGGCAGCGATGTTAATCGCATTTTACTTTAGCTCAGGGAAATCGGAGTTTAACTTATTTTATCACATTAAATAATATTTGTCTCTATAATTGAAATACAAGAAATTATAATGTAATATAAAAATAAAAGGATTATATAATGCGAAGAAAAGACAGAGAAATAATTAATATCGAAGAAAAAATAAAAATTATTAAAAATTGTAAGGTTTGTAGAATTGCTTTATCGGATAATAATGTCCCTTATATTATTCCTTTGAATTATGGATATATTTTTAAAAATAATAAGTTAACATTATATTTTCACAGCGCGTTAGAAGGAAAAAAACTTGATATAATAAGAATTAATAACAATGCTTGTTTTGAAATTGATTGTGACAGTAAATTAATAGAAGGAGAAAATGCTTGCGATTATGGCTATGTTTATAAAAGTATAATAGGATTTGGAAAAATTATTTTTTTAGAAACTATAAAAGAAAAAATTGACGGATTAAATATTCTTATGAAACATCAAACAGAAAAAGATACAATTTATACTTTTACAGAAGATCAAATAAAAAATGTATGTGTATACAAAATGGAAGTTGACGAATTTACCGGAAAACAAAAAAGCTTAAAAGTTGATCAATAATTTTATTTTTTAAGTCTATAAGTTCCATTTTTATTTTTCTCTATATTTATATAATTTAAATATTTTTCTTCAATAAATAATTTGTTTTCATGAAAATAATCTACATGAACAGGTAATACTTCTAAATCACTTCGTAATATTTTATGTGTGTGAAAAATATTATTAAAAAGCCAATTTATAAAATCACTGTTTAATAAATCTGATAATTGTTGTCCGGAAACAGGAAAGGTATTATTCAAAATCAACATATTGGCGCTATTTAAAATATAATTTTGATTGTTATCACAATAAAAAACCAGTTTATCTGAAATAAAACGATATATCAATTTCTCCTTTGCTTTATAAAGTTCCATCGGCGCAACTTGATGACAATTAGATAAATCCTCGGAAATAAATAAAGCCGGTTCCTTTAAACCCTTAGGAGTAATATCTTGTCCGCGATAAACAGGAACAAAACCTAAATCGTAATTAGTTTTACATACTTTACTATTATTACCTGTTACAATTCCTAATCCCCATTTTGCATTATCTGCAAGTGTTATATGCGGTAATGAATAAATATGTTCTATAACATTATTTACTTCATTATCTGCCCAGAAATTTAATATATATTTGGGAATTTTAACGAAACTCTGTTGGCTTCGTTCTATTTTAGAATTTTTATTCTCACATTTAATTTTTAATCGGTTATCCGCTTTAACATTTTTTAAAATCATTCCATACGCCCGTGTTATTAATCCTTTAAAAGGCTTACCATAATCTATCAATCTTTCTATTTGAAAATTTAATGCTGCTTTTCTGGCATCTTCAAAGACTGCTATATTAAAAAACGATTCAGGTAAAAGCAAACCCAGTTTTCCGTTATCATTTAAAATATGCAAACATGCAAAAAAGAATAATGAGCTTGTATCTACGCTTTTTCCGGTTTGATAAATCTCAGAAAATTTAAATTTAATTTCTTTTGGAAGCTTTTTACCCCAGGGAGGATTTGTAAAAATATAATCGTATTTTAAATTTAATTTTTTAGCTAATTCCAAAAAATCACCGCATATAATATTATCACCGGTAAAACCTGTTTTTTCAAAAACACGTCTTTTGGTAATTTCTACAGCATTGATATCAGTATCAAAACCAAATATATTTTTAACATTAAACCCTTTTTCTATCGCTTGAATTATAAAATTTCCGCTTCCGCAACATGGATCTAGAAATGTTCTATTTTCGATATTATCAATTGTTTCATACATATCAGCGATAATATTACAAGGTGTATAATAAATACCTTCTTTATTTCTAAATGATTCGCAAAGTAAATTCTCATATTTTTGTGATATATTCTCATTAAATATTTCAACACTAAGTTCCTGTTCTACTATTTCACAAAGCAGTTTGTGATTATGTCCGTCTTTTTTTAATTTGTTTGCACGAGCAGTAAGTTTTTCCTTACCGATAAAATTCTCGATAAACTCATTAACACTGTCCAGGCTGATAAAACCATTTTTTTGGGTTTCTAAATAACCTGTTTTAATCCAATTATGAATAGTAGCATCGGATACACCTATAAGCATTGCCGCTTTTTTTGTTGTTAATAAACCATTAATATCTTTTTCATTAAAAAATTGTTTCATTATTATTGTTTATACTTCTTCATAAACACTTCCAGCCTGCGCATTGCGTCAGTAAGTGTAGCTTTATCAGGCAGGAAAACAATACGGAAATGATCGGGGGCTTTCCAGTTAAAACCTGTACCGTGAACAAGAAGAAGCCGCTGATCGCGTAACAGATCAAACATGAATTTTACATCATCTGTTATGTTAAAGCGTTTTATATCGACTTTCGGGAAACAATAAAGAGCGCCTTTAGGTTTTATCACAGATAAACCGGGGATTTCTTTTACCATATTGTATGCGGTGTCTCTTTGTTCAAGCAATCTGCCTCCGGGGAGGATTAAATCTTTGATGCTTTGATATCCGCCCAACGCTGTTTGGATTCCCATTTGCGAAGGCATATTCGGACACAGGCGCATGTTCGCAAGCATATCAAGACCTTCGACATAGTCTTCTGCGCATTTTTTATTGCCTGAAAGAACCATCCAGCCTGAACGGAAACCTGCGGCACGCCAAGCTTTGGAAAGACCGTCAAAACTGATAGTAAGAACATCAGGCGCGATTGTTGACATTGGTATATGTACAGTGCCGTCATAAGTTATGCGCCCGTAAATTTCATCAGCGTAAATAATAAGATCATTCTCTCTTGCAATTTGAGCGATGCCTTCGAGTATATGGCGGTCATATACAGCGCCTGTCGGGTTATTGGGATTGATAACAACTATCGCTTTTGTTTTATCTGTCACTTTGGAACGGATGTCGTCAAGGTCAGGATTCCAGTCCGATGCTTCATCGCAAAGATAATGAACCGCCCTTCCTCCTGAAAGAGTGACAGCCGCCGTCCACAAGGGATAGTCGGGCATGGGGATAAGCACTTCATCATTTGAATCGAGGAGCGCCTGCATCGACATGGAAATAAGCTCGCTCACCCCGTTGCCGATAAAGATGTCATTGATACCGACATCCATCACCCCTTTAGATTGAAAATCCTGCATTACCGCTTTGCGCGCAGCGAAAAGACCGCGGGAATCGCCGTAGGGTTGAGCGTCGGGCAGATTCGTAATTATATCGTGAATTATTTCATCAGGCGCGCAGAGGCCGAAAGCTGCAGGGCTTCCTATGTTGAGTTTAATAATTTTATAGCCTTCCTCTTCGAGCCGTTTCGCTTCTTTAAGGACAGGCCCCCGGATTTCGTAACAAACATTTTCCAGCTTTGACGATTTATTAATTTTTTTCATGATTACCTCAATTTATTAACGGTTAAAAAAGAATTATTATTGATTAGCCAAAGTTTAAGCATTGCCCGCAGTATCGGAAAAAAGCCAGACACCCGCTTCATCAATATATTTTCTAATTATGGCGATGTGGATTTCACCGCCGGATTTATCAATTTCTCTTTGCCAATTTTCTTTCTTCTTAAATGTTTTAATAACCCGTTCCCTGCCGCTTTGCGCGGCGGCGAGACACTCAACATGGTTCTCGCAGTTTTTAATAATTGTGTTATTTAAAAAATACGATGAAAGCCCTGTTAAAACAGCGTCTTTAGCGGAAGTTGCAAGGTATTTAAATTCCGGCTCCGCCGTTTTAAATGTCCCTGCAAGTAATTGGATAAAACCGTAATACCAGTGAAGCCATTGTTTGTCGTTCTCTTTAATTTTACTCTTTTTACCCTTGCTTTTATCAATATGTAATTTAAAGAAAGCCGCCGCCTCGGGGCGATTACCGCTTAAAACCCTTGCAGCACCAAAAATAAGGATATTTTTCTCAACTACAGAGGGTTTTGCCAGCATCGCCTTGCCTTCGAGTTTTAAAACAGAGGCGTAATCGGAAATTACAAGGTAAGAACTTGCCAAAAGTTTGACATTTCTGGTGTTATACCGTCTTTTTGTATAAATTCTTTGTTCTAAATAATACGCTAAAGCAGGCCAATCCTCTCTTTCCAAGAGAGAAAGAAGCCGATAATTATAGAAGAAAAATATGCTCAAACCGCAAAGGAGTAAGAACATGAATAGTAACAATGGTAAGGAAATACTCCGGAAATTTATCAAGAAATCCGGTCCTGCCGTCAGCATCGGCATTAATAATGTTACTAAAATAATGATTAAGATTATTACACTAAATGCAATAATCAGGTATTTGAATTTCAAAGCAAACACTCCTATAATTACTTATTGTAAGATCATAAAAGAAAGATTACATTACGTCAATCTAATATTTTACAGAGCGGATTATAGCGGAGTGTTATAATGATTAGTTATGTAGTAAAAGAAATAGAATCAGATAGTTTCTTCTCTAAGCCGGTCTATCTTGATGAATCAGATCAACAAGCGGTATTTGTTCTTACAGCTCCGGAAATGCCGTTTACTGAAGGATTGATCGGTCTTCTGGAAAAATGGAAATTTAATACTGTCATCAGCGAAGGCGAGCCCAGAAAGGATTATACGGTTCAAAAAAATACTGAAGAAAATGCTTCCACCACTATCATTGATGATAATCACATTGTTGCATTCTCTCAGCAACAGGATTCTGAGAAACTGGAAAAAGCGATAAAATTTTACGCTAATTTCATTACCTTTGTAGAAAAAATATTTATTAAAGCTTCAATATCCAATGAACTTGAGTTTAAAGAAGTAACCGAAAAAATAAGAGATACAATCGATTATATAAAAGATGACAGGCGTTTTCTAATGAGGGTTTTAAAAAATATCGAAGCGGCTGAAGATAAAAATTATCTGGCTATTCATTCGGTGCGGTCAACAATTATATCAATAATAATCGGGACATATATAAAACTTCCGAATCACAGATTGATCGACCTTGGAGTCGCGGCGCTTATGCATGAAGCGGGAATGTTAAAGTTACCGCAAAATATTTATCTCAGTCAAAGAGCGCTAAACCCTGCCGAACAAAAAGCGATTATTTCTCATCCCATACTCGGTTACAGTATGCTTAAACAACTTGATTTTCCTCTTGAAATCTGCCTTGCCGCTCTTGAACATCATGAACGTGAAAATGCGACAGGTTATCCCAGACGTTTAACAAGTGATAAGATCAGCCTTTATTCAAAAATTATCGCTGTCGCCTGTTCTTATGAAGCGCTCAGTTCAAAGAGGCCTCATAAGGAAGCGAAAGACGGTTACACAGGAATGTTGGAACTTTTAAAGAACGAAGGCAAGCAATACGATGATACTATCGTAAGAGCGCTTGTCCTTTCTTTATCGATTTACCCAATCGGTCTTTATGTGTTATTATCTAATGGTAAGAAAGGACAGGTGGTCGATATCAATCCTGAGAACCCCCGCTTCCCTATCGTACAAATATTCGGAGAGGTAACACCGGACGGTAAAGTTAAAACTATGCAAACTAAAGCAAATGTATTGACTATTGTACGGCCTCTAAACAAAACGGAGATTGACAACTAAAAATGGGTAAAGGAATTTTAGATTATAATTATACGATTGAATCTATTTCAGCAGTAATCGTATTCTTTTTTTTATTAATAATAATCAGCGGGGTTTTTATCCTCTTCGACTCCTCTCTTAATAAATGTAAAAAAACACGTCTGGAAAAAGAAAAAAATAAACGTTATAAAAATGTTTTAAAAATAATAGAGAAAACGCAACAGGTACTTACAACAAGCCCGGAGGGCGAAGTTTCCCGCGTACCTGATCGTTTTAATTGGGCAGGAAATTTATCCCTTGCTTGCCGTTTATGGAGAAATATACTTATAGTGATATCAGTATTACTAAGTTCTTATCTGCTTGTAATATTTTATTATCATTTTAATATACATAATTTAAACAATGTAATATTATTCACAGCTCTTTACGTCATAATTATCGGCATCCTTGTTACATTACTCGGTGATATTATTCCAAAATTAGTTTCCAGAACAATGCCGGAGAAAATCGCCGCAACACTTTTACCGGTTATGAAAATCCTTACCTTTCCAATGCTGGCTTTTACCTTACCGGCATTAAAATTTAAATCTTTTTTTCAAACTGTTTTTAAAAATAAAATTGATAACAGCATAACAGAGGATGAACTGCGCGATGTCCTTATCGAAAGTGAAAAATCCGGCATTGTAGAAAGTAAAGAACGCACTATGGTAGAAGGGGTTTTTTATTTAGGCGACCGTCCTATAAGCGCATTTATGACTCACCGCTCTGAAATTGAATGGCTTGATATAAATGCATCTTACAATGAGATAAAAGAAAAAGCTCTTTTACACCGCGATCAAAGATGTTTCCCTGTTGTTGACGGAAGCCCTGATCGTATTGCAGGCGCTGTTTATCTTGAAGATATAATAATTGACTTATCGCAGCCAAAACCGCAAGGTTTACGAAAAATAATAAAGAAAGCGCAGTTTATCCCTGAAACAATGACAGCCTTAAAAGCTTTTGAATCTTTCAAAGAGGGGCAGGTAGATTTCCTGTTTGTCATGGATGAATACGGAGGGTTTGCGGGGATAATACCTATCAGTGCTTTAGTTGAAGAAATAGTCGGGGAACTTTCCGCGCCTGTCGCTCAGGAAGAACCTATAATACAGCAGGAAGACGGAACCTGGCTTGCAGACGGCACTCTTAATATTGACGATGCGCTTAAAACGCTTTCACTAAAAAGTCTTGATAAGGAAGGAGACTTCCACACACTTGCAGGTTTAATCCTTCACCTTGCAGGAGAGCTGCCAAATGTCGGCGACAGTTTTGAGTATCAAGGTTATAAATTTACTGTTGTAGATAAAGACGGAAACAGAATCGATAAATTGATGATAAAAAAAATCGAAAATTAAATTTACCAACTAAATGAAAACACAGCTTTCTCGTTATAATCTTTCTCCGAAGTTGCAGTACACTGCGGGAAGTCTTTTTGATTTGGCGTATCAGGGAAATGCTGCGTCTCAAGACAGAAACCTGAAAATTTCCTGTATATGGAACCTTGCTTACCGATGACATCATTTAAATGCGTTCCTGTATAAAACTGAACACCTGGTTGTGTTGTGAATATTTTCATGGAACGCCCTGAAACAGGATCGAAAACTTCAGCGCAGGGACGAATTTTTTTGAGATTGCCATCTATAGAAAAACAATGATCAAAACCTTTGAATGATCTTTTTGCCGAACCTATTAACTTTCGCGTTCTAAAATCAAATTGAGAATTTTCTACAGAAAGAAGCCTGCCTGTCGGAATATTATTTTTATCAACCTCAACATAAGATGAACAATGCAATTCAAGCGCATGAGAAAGGATATCCCCCTTCCCTTCCCCTGTTAAATTAAAATATGCATGATTGGTAAGATTGACAGGGCAAGGTGCATCAACTTTTGCACTGTAATCGCAAATTATTTCGTTGGTTTTTGTAAGACCGTAACTAACAACAGCTTTTAAATTACCCGGAAAACCGTTTTCACCATCAGGGCTTTCAAGTTCAAAACGTACATAGACACCTTCATTTTCGATATAATCAGTCGATTTCCAAACTTGTTTGTCAAAACCTTTAAAACCTGAATGGAGTGTATTGTTTCCTTCATTCGCTTCGATATTATGCGTCTTACCGCCAAGTTTAAAAGATGCCCCTTTAATACGGTTGGCAAAACGCCCTACTGTTACACCTATATATGGGATGTTATTTAAATATCCGTGCAGATCTGAATAACCGAGCAGTACATCATCTTTATTACCTTTGCTGGACGGGACAATCAAGCTTGTCCATGCGGCACCGAAATCGGTCAGTGAAAATTTCAGGTCTCCGGCACAAAGGGTATATAATTTAATCTTCTTTCCATTGGAAATCACCCCAAATGTCTTTTTCTTTATTTCCATTAAAAGATTATACACTTGCGGTACAGATACATGCAAGGTATAATAAAAAATAAATATTTTTTTGGAGTAAATAAATGAAAAAGGTAATCTTATTTATGATCTTTTTAACAATCACTGTTTTTTGTTTTGCTCAGACCGGAGATCCTGTGGTGGGTTTTTGGATAAGTGTCGATGATAAAACCTACAGGATAACTGCAGGTTGGCAAATCTATTTAGAAAACGGTGTTCTATATGGAAGGATTTTATCTCTGGCAGATGAACCGAGAGGATCGATAGCAAGTGTATGTAAAGCAAGTTATGAAAATTTCCCGCTTCCGGGAAAAGTAAATGAAATGCAAGTAGCGGGACCTCCCTGGATATTCGGTCTGACAAAACACACATCGGGTGAATGGAGAGGCGGAAAAATTATTGACCCTGAAAGCGGTAATATGTACAACTGCAGAATTATCCATCGCCCTGTAGACGGAAAAAAGTTCCAAGTAGAAACGCTGGAAATGCGCGGCGAACTAACACGTATACTTGGACGCAGCCAATTCTGGCGCAGGACAACAGAACAAGAAGCAAGTAATCTTTGGCCTAATTAAAACCGTAACCTAAGACGTGCGCTAAAAACAAAATACCGCCCTAAATCAATTCCGGGCGGTATCGGACCAAGCTCGCCGCGTTTACCGTTTTTATGAAATAAATCTCTATCCATAGGGACTTGCGCGGTAATTGTTAAAAGAGCGCCTTGAAATAAATCGTAATTAAAAGTAATAACAGGGGTAAAAGAAATATCGTCAAAGGAAGACATCAGAGCGATGTTCATGTTTGTAAAATCATTAAATCTTACGGTCAAGCCTGTGTATAAATAATGATTGTTGGAAAACTCGCCGCCATATTTTAAAGCTGTAGATGATGTTTTTCCATTGTAAAGGTATTCTGCAAGAACAACTAAATCCCCTCCGAGAAAAGAATAATCAATGCCTGCGCTGAGGGAAAGCCCTTCTTCTTTTGTTCTTTCTTTATGATTATAAGTATAAAGCGCGTCTAAAACTAAACCGACAACTAAATCCGCTTTGACAGAAAGACCGAAACGGTGAACGCCGTATTTCCTTGTATCATCAAAAATTTCGCCCAAGGATGAATCGATTAAAGCTTGCTGAGGCGTTTCAAAAGAATAAAGCCCTTGAATACTAGCTTTGTTCCAATGTTTATCAACAGAGAGTCCGAAGAAAAAACCTTCGCCCTTCCATGAAAAAACATTTTCCGGCGCAGAGAAGAAAGTTAAAAGTTTTAAGCCGTCAATGGGGAACCATGCAAGAGCCGCACCGAGAATTGCGCGTGGTCGGGCATCGGGTCTTAAAGGATTTCGCGAACTGAGAAAATCAGAAGAACCCCACACTTGCCCGTACCCGAAGGGGATACGCATCAGCCCGCCGTCAAAATTTATATACTCGCCAAATATTCTAAAATAGAGACGTTCAAGCTCAATACCGGCGATATAATTTTTTCCTTCAACATAAGAGGTGACAGCTAAGGGAGAGCCGGAAGAAAACTGTAATGCACTTACAGCATAATTACCGGCAGCGGCAAGTAAATTCACAGCTCCTACAACAACCGCTTTATCTCTGAGCCTGGCTTGAATACGCAAGTTTGCAAATTCCTCTATACCGAAAGTAAATTTAGGCATTGAGCCTGCTCCGGCTTGTATAGAGAAAGTAGAATCAAAAACACCGGAGAAAGTGATCTGGGCATATAAGCCGCTGAAAGTAAAAATTAAAAATAAAAAAACAATAATATATTTTTTCATGTATTCTTTATTTATCTCTCCAAGTTTCTCTGACTAAATACAGAATCCGCAATGGGTCTGTCCAGCGCCACGTTCTTCATTACAAAGATAGTCCTTGAGTCCCTTCGCATTAAGTCACGCATTTCCCCTTCGACAGGGAAACGTTTGCCGTTGATTACTTCCACCCTGCGAAGCTGGTACTCTTTTAATTTCACTCCTGAAAGGGCGAACAGTTCATAACGTAAAAGGTCTCCGTTCTCCTTATCGATCCAGAGTTTACGTGTCGGATAACTTTCTGTTCTTTTTCTTGCTGTAAGTGAAAGAACCCAAGCATCGCGTCCGTTAATCGTGTCCGATCCTGAAAGTACAGGATCATAGCGGCTGCCCAAAGTTTCGTTATTGATTGTGTCTTCGTAAGACATATCAGAACCCATCATAGATTCTTTTAACATATGCCCTGATATAAGCATTACTTCTTCGGTATCAGGCGAGTAAACAAAAAGCCTGCCGTCCCTTCTTAAATACCTTGTCCCCCTGTCTTCAGGATTTGTAAACTCAATGAAGCTGTGAGTATTTCCCCTACCCCATGCCTTCATTGTCTTTACAAAGCGCCGTCCGCCGTGTTCAATGATGAGCTCGCCTTCATACTCAATGGTTGAATAGATTTCGTTATTATCAACACGGCGAAGCAATTCCGCAGCCGACACCTCCTGAGCGCCAAGCGCCCGGGGAAAAATAACCGCAGCAAAAAAAACAAACAATGCAGCAAATAAAACCTTAATAAAATTTTCAATTATAAATAATTTAACCTTCATCTCATACCTCCTAAATAATTTTTCTCTGTAATCTGTTAACTGTACCCTGTACTTTATTATCTTCGCAATGCTTCGACAGGTTCTACAAAGGCGCTTTTCAATGAGGGGATCAATGTAAAGACAGACGCGACAACAACACCCATGATCCACGCTCTAAAAAGCAATAAGGGGCTGAACTGGAAGAAGATTGCGTTGCTTAAAGGCATTTCCGCGAACTGGCTGCCGAACTGTTCCATCATTCTAACCGGGTAATTTGCCAGAAGCCCGGTAATTGTCCCGCCGATAACCACGCCTGCAAGAGCGCCGAAAGCCGCCATGAAAATTGATTCAAAGAAAAACACTGTTACTATTTCCGCTCTTGTCATGCCGAGGCAGCCCATCATTCCGATTTCTTTTATACGTTCATGTATGATCATAACAACTGTATTGATGATAAGGAAACTTGCTACAATTAAAAAAACTAAAAATAGAACGAAATACAATGAACTTGCAGCCTGCATTATCGAAACCCAGTAATTATCAACCCATTCGGTGACGACATTTCCTTCGCCTAAAAGATTTCTCACCTGAGAAGTGATTGCAGTTGTTTTTGTTTCATCATCGGCATAGATGACTAAAGACTGAGTGCCTTCATCAAGCACTAATAAATTTTGCAGGCGTTCAATATCCATCACGATATAATTTTCATCTATCTTGATATAATCAAAATTAAAAATACCGACAACTTCCGGGCGCAGAAATTTTTCCGAATACTGAGCTGATATAGTTTTAAATAAAATCCTATCGCCTACAGTAAAGCCAGACTTATGCGAGAACACACGCCCTATGGCGCATTCATTCGCGCCGGGTGCGGGCCAGCGCCCTTCTATGAGACCGTCATTGCGGTCGGTCAGATTAAAATGATTCGCAGTTGTTTCATTTTTTATATCCAAGCCCCACAGTATTGCGTGTTTGATCGTACTCTCATGCAAGGTAGCCATTGTAGTTATACGCGGAAATACTTCACGCACGCCTTCAATCTTTTTTATTTCTGCAGCAAGCTCCTTCCAGCTCTTTCCCTCTGCTACAGGATACTGTACAGGCATATACTCGCTTTCATTGTCATACAGTGAAGACACTGCTGAGACATGACCCAGCTCATAAGTCTGCACTGTATCATTAATACTTTTGATCATCCCTTCTATCATGGATGAATAAATTACAATGAATAAAACGGCTATCCCTACAGCGGTAAAACAAAAGAGAGTCCTTCTCATATTCCGCCAGATATTACGGTAAGCGATTTTTATCAGAGTCGCAGTCCCGCCTTTTTTATATTCATTAAACATTTATTACCTCCTTATTCAAAGCGCAAACTTTCTGTGATGGGTTTCTTCACAGCGCGTCGTGTCGGTAAAATCGCGACAAGAGAAGACAGCACTGTCGCCACGATCCCGGAAGCGATGATCACAGGGATATTCCATGTACTGCGGAAGACCGCGGTTGTACGGAAACCTATCCCGTCAGTCATCACTTCGCTTATCGCGCTGAAATCAAAACCGTGTACAACAACAGGGTAATTGATGAGACAGCCGACAATTATCCCAAAGATAGAACCGATAAATCCGAGAAAGCCCGCTTCGAGCATATAAGTGATGATCATCTGATTATCAGTCATACCCATCGCCCTCATCATGCCGATTTCTTTTGTGCGTTCAAGGATGGCAAGCAAAATCGTGTTTGAGATTCCAAGAAAAGAAAGCAAGAGCAGAAGGAAGGCGATCATTTGAGGCATACCGATTTGAATCGCTTCGTAGCTCAAGTAGTCTGCCATGTATTCCTGCCAAGCCCTCACTCCGAGATCGCTTGGGAATGAAAGCCCCATTGCTGCGAGACCGCGTTCCAATACAGTTGTAATCGCTTCGCCGCTCTCGCTCTTTCCGGGAAGCCTGGAATCGGGAACGTCTCTTTCCCTGATGATCAACTCCGTAACCGCGCCATCAAGCATCATACCGGCTTCGTCTTGTAAAACATCAAGTGGAATGAAAGCAGTGTTGCCGTTAGGGAGAGGAGCCGGCGAATTGATCACTCCGACCACTAGCACGTCAAAGGCTTGATTGATATGGTTTACCGCGCCTGAATAATCTGCGCGGATCATCGCGTCTAAAACTTTGGAAAGTTTTTCTTCATCAGTTTCCATTAATAAATAAGCATTCATAAAGCTTTCATATTGATAGGCGGATTGAACAAGCGCTTTATCTTCCTCGCGTAAAGCGGGAAACAACTCACCTTCCCACTTATCGCCTCTGATCATTTCAGGAGCGGCTTTAATATCGATCACTGCATTGATGCGGACATCGTTGCGGCTGGTTGCGGCTATCAGTTCCCAATAGCGGTCAAGCTCAGCTTTAGAGGCATTTCTTTTTAACAACATGCGTTCATTGCCTTCAACTGATCTTGTATCCTTCGGATCCCACATTCCCGGTTTCGCATTTGACACTTCATAGAGGGAGCGGACAAACTCAGCAGTCGTATTATTGTTTGAAATTGAAAGGATTAACTCCTCAAGCTCCAGACGCAGAGGGCGCGTAGGGATACCCACTTTTAATTTTTCCGCCGCTACCGTTCCTAGCGCGATTTCAAATTTACCGTTTTGAACAAAACGCCCGAAATCCACATAAGGGACATAACGCATCACTTCCATTTCAGACGCAGGATCGACACCGTAGAACATAATCGGAGCAGAGCCTGATGTTGAATACATCGTACCGGAGAAAGTATAACGCGGCGCGCTTACATAGCCTTCGTTTTCCAAGGCTGTCTTATAGATTTGCCAGTCTTTAAAATTTTCATAACTGGGCATTTCTTCTTTCTTCTCAAAGTAAAGTTTGGTTTGAAGTTTTGCCGCTCCTATTTCAAAGTTGACAATATTCCTGCGGGACTCAATCGCCATGCCGCCTAGCCAGCAGTTAAGGAAGATATACACCGCAACGCTGACCATGATGGCAAGCGAGGTAAGGATAGTCTTTACCTTGTGGCGGGCAAGATTGCGGAGGGCAAGCTTTTTTAATTCCCAAATACCGGTTAAAGTCATGATGCCTCCTTTACTTCATCACTTTCGATCTGCCCGTCGCGGATACGCACAAGACGGCGCGCATAATCCATGACCATTTGATCGTGGGTGGAGAAAATAAATGTCGTCCCTTCAGACTTATTCAATTCCAGCATAAGTTCTAATATTTCGCGCCCTATAATTGAATCGAGGTTTGCCGTAGGTTCGTCAGCTAAAATTAAAGCTGGCTTTTTTACAAGGGCTCGTGCAATGGCGACTCTCTGTTGCTGCCCGCCTGACATTTCCTTGGGGCGGCGCTTTTCCATTCCGTCAAGACCCACATCTTTTAAAACCTTTGCTGTACGCTCTTTAATTTCCTTTTTTCCCACACCCATCAAAGTAAGAGGGAAGGAAACGTTTTCTTCAACGGAAAGCACAGGTATAAGATTGTAAGCTTGAAAAATAAAACCGATGCTCTGCCTCCGCAGAAGAGCCAATTGAGTGCGGGACATACTCGCGGTGTCAGAACCGCCGACTATAATATTGCCGGAAGTGATCGTATCAAGGCAGCCGGCTAAATGTAAGAAGGTTGATTTCCCGCTGCCCGAAGGTCCTGCGATAGCGGAAAACTCACCGCCTTTAAATTCCAGATTTACCCCGCGCAGGGCGTGAACTGTCTGCCCGTCTAAACCGTAGTCTTTAACTACATTGTCCGCTTTTACTACTATCATGATTACTCTTCCTCCTTTTTCATTCTTTTAACTTCATTCAAAGCTTTAAGACCGAATATATCCTTAGTTTCAAGTTCTTCCGCAATAGAATTTGGGACCAACATCATCGAGTTGCCCGCCTTTAAACCTTCATTCAATATGGAAAGAATCTTCAGCTTCATTGCCGGTTCATTGCGTATGTAAACCTGAGCCGCCTCCTCAAGCTTGCGGGCAATTTCAATTTCCGCTTCCGCAAGCAGGATACGCCCTTTCTTTTCACGTTCAGCCTGAGCGACACGTGAAAGCGAATCCTGTAAAGCCTCAGGTATCTGAATATCTGTAATCTCGATATGCAGAACAGTGATCCCCCACTCAGTTGTTTTTTTATCTACATCTTCCTGTATCTGCTTTTCAATTATATCGCTACGTTCCAGGAAGGTTGAAAGATCATGATTGGATATAGAGTTACGCAGAGCGGTCTTTGAAGAAAGCACCACAGCGTCAACATAATTTTCAACTTCAAGAACCGCCTTCTGCGGATCCCACACCAGCCAGAAACAGATCGCGTCGACATTTACTGTAACCGAGTCTCCCGTCAATGTTTTCTGCGTGGAGAAATCAGAAACCCTGATACGGATATCTACGATTTGAGTAATCCTGTCCGCAAGGGGGATAAGGAAGAAAAGCCCCGGGCCTTTTACTTTGCGGAATTTCCCGAAACGCAGGACGATGGCGCGTTCCCATTCATCGGCTTTGCGGATTGAAAAAACCAAAAGCAAGACAACAAGAAAAACAGCGATACCAATCCACATCCCTTTTAAATCATCAAGATTTAAAGTTGATTTCTCCGGTATGTGATAAATAATCGAAATTACCGCCGCCGTTATTACAAGCACGATAAACCTGATAATTGCCAGCGTATAATCTGTTTTTTTCTTCATAGGTTTGCCTCCTTAATATATGCTTCGATCAATTTGATCAGTTCTTTGTTTTCTACGCCTAAATCCCGCAGCTCCTGCACAAAGCGCCCTACCACCTCGCGCTTTTTTTTGTTCAGGCTGTCGTCTTCCATTACAGGCTTCTTGTCGGAAATATAAGTGCCGCTGCCCACCTGGGTTTCCAGTATCCCCCGGATTTCCAGCTCGCTGTAAGCCCTGGCGATGGTATTGGGGTTGGTTTTTAAATCAACCGCCAAAGACCGGATAGTGGGCAATTTATCGCCGCTCTTCATCCGCCCTGACAAGATCGCATACTCAATCTGCTGGATAATCTGTCTGTAAATCGGAGTGCCGTTTAAGGGGTCAAGCGAAAAATGAATTAACTCCTTAACCGGCAAACCTTGTTTATGCGCCTGAGACTTATCAGTTTTAGAATCTCTTGTTGTACTATTCATCTAGTACAATTCTAAGTGTACTAGTACAATATGTCAAGTAAAAATGGGAAATAATTATAAAAATACGCGCTGAAAAATTAAATATAGATATTGATGAACTTCATTTTTTTGCTAAAAAGCATGCGTTTATAGAATTACCTGTATCAAGCAAATTTAATAAAGTATATATGGAACTGGCAAAAATCACAAAGACCCATTTGACCACATGCTTTTAGCTCAAGCGATAAGCAGCCCTATGCGTTTAATAACAGGAGATGCATTACTAGCAGAATATTCATCTCTTGTGATGGTGGTATAATATCCTTATACCTGAAAACCGTCAGCGATAACTGATATTTTTTGAATAGAAGACTGTGTTTTAACAGCCAGTTCGGAACGGCGTAAATCCCCGCAGATGAATGCGAAAACAAGCATGACAGCCGCCCAAGATAAAAGAGGGTTTCCGGTTTATGCAGACGGTAAAACAACACCCACCATGCAGCAATACAGAATATAACGCGGGTAAATTCCCACAGAATTAGCGATTGATACTCATTTATAAGTACCCCTAATTCATAACCTCTTCCCTGTCCGACAAGGTAATATCCAAAACACTTGTTTGATCGCCTCTCATTATCTCCACCTTCACAACATCACCCGGTTTGCATGCTTCAAGCGAAGCGTAAAGGTCTGCAAGGGAGTTAGTTTTAATATTGTTTACAGATGTGATGATATCCCCGCCCAGATAAATAACGCTGCGCCCGTATTGGACAGGTTCTGTCCCTTGACGCAAACCGGCTCTTTCCGCCATACCGCCTCTGCGTGTGCGTGAAACAAGAAGCCCGGAGTTGACAGGCAATCTTGCGTAACGGACAAGGCTTGGAAAAATTTGAACGACAGTCGCGTCGATCCAGCCGCGGCGCACTTTTCCGAATTGGATAATTTCATTTACGACACGCTTTGCCGTATTGACAGGAACTGCAAAGCCGATACCGACCGAGCCGCCGGAAGGGGAATAAATCATCGTGTTGATACCTATCATCCTGCCTTGAGTGTCTAATAAAGGACCGCCTGAATTACCCGGATTGATTGAGGCATCAGTTTGAATCATATCGCGGATGATGCGGTTACGCGATGTTTGAATAGGGCGTCCCAAACCGGATACTATACCCACTGTCAATGTGCGTTCAAGAGCAAAAGGGTTACCGATAGCTAGAACTTTTTGCCCGACAAGAAGTTTGGAAGAATCGCCGTAAGGAATCGTTCTTAACTCCATCCCTCGCGGCGGATCGAATTTTAAAACAGCGATGTCGTTTTCAGGGTCTACGCCGACTATCGATCCTTCAAATTGGCTGCCGTCAGCAAGATTGATAAAAACCCTGTGGGCGTTTTGAATTACGTGATTGTTTGTAAGAACATAACCCCTTAAATCAATGATTGAACCGGAACCGGAACTGCCTTCTTGCGGGACAGGTTCCAAGAACCAGTTGATTGCCATAGTTTCGGTGGTAATGTTTACAACAGCGGAATTTAACCTCTCATAAATTGAGATATTTTCCCGCTCGCTTTCGGAATATTCTACAAAGTCTGATGTATTTAAAGCGATGTAATCAGACTGAAGCAATTTAAATTCATTGGATTGATCGTTTTTATTTTGCGAATTTATATCAACATTTTCAATATTAACGTTTTTATCTTTAGGTTTAAAAATACCGAATCCAACGGCAAAAAACAGGACAATAAGACCGCTTATTAATGAAAAAAATAAAACTTGCCCGCGACTATACAGTTTCATACATGTCTCCTTCTATAAACTGTTATATATGCTTTCATTTTAATTGATTTTTACCGATAATAGAAGCAGATATGTCTGTAATTTTAATTTTTTTACTTTTTTTCATAAGTTTTTCGTCTGTAAACGGGCTTGACCTGCCGGTATCGCGTATATCAGACGACTCGATACTAAGAAATAACTTAAAAGAAGCGTGGTTTTTAGATACAGCAAGAAATGTACTAGCAAAAAATTCAAGAATCGAGTATTTGGAAACAGGTGAAAGAGTGCAGGTCAGCGCAACAGAAGGAAGGGAAGAGTTCATCGTTATCCTTTCCCGTGAAGAAATGAGCGCACAAACAGGGTTTGCAGAAAACCGTAGAGCTACAGGCAGGTTTCCAGGTTGGGCACAAGGGTCGTGGATGCTGACAAGACGCAAAGATACAGGAGCCGGTACTTTAATCAGAATATTTTTACGCAGTGATCAAAACACCCATATACAATTCCGCCCTTTCGATAATGAAAAAAGCCTGATGGATGCTGTCACCTACGGCGCATATCTTACCCGTTCCATGCCTGTCGCAATCCCTTTTGAACGCCTCTATACTATGCCCTTAAACGACATCATCAAATTGATAGAAGGGAAATTTCCTCTAAATTTTTTTGAACCGAATATCGCTGTTTATAAAGATACACGCGCATTTGTTTCCATGGTTAGAGAAAAGATTACAAGTTTACGCTTTGCAGATGACGGCGCGATTGATGAAAACGGCAATTATGTTTTAATAAATTCACTTCAAGCGCAAAATCCATCAACTGCGGGTCTTAATTGTTCCGGCTTTGTAAAATGGCTGATCGATGGGATGCTCCGTCCCGTAACAGGACAGAGATTACAAATAACACCGTTAAAAGCCCCTTTCGGAGATCGGGGTTCTTCATTCACTGTTAACTGGGAAGAAAGAAAAGATATTTTCTTCGGTCTTGATTGGATCAGAAATCTTGCCGCACAAGCGAATACAGTTTTACGTAATCCTGCATTCGGCGTGCTAGAAGAATTTGAAATCAGAAAAAATAATTTTTCACTAATTAGGGTTATTCAAAACAGGACTTTCATTGATCATTCATATCCGGGATTCTTACCAAATGCAGGTTACGGAATTGAAGGTTTACGACCTCTTCTCTACACTCTCGCAATAGAAGAACCTTACAGTTTTTATTTAGCGGCTGTCAACAATGAATTTTCCACGCCGTCTTCCCCGCGGGGTACTCCGCGTCTCCGTCAATATTTTCACATAGCGGCTCTTATCCCATATTTTGATGAATTCGGTGTATTTAGAATCGAAGTCTTTGAAAGCTCGGCTGTTACATCGTTCAACTCATTCCGCAACCGTTATCCAGGGCATTTTGTAAATTTAGTGAAGATCCCCATTCCTAACAGGTTTGAACCTTAGTGACTGATACCAATTAAAATGTTATACTATATAAATGCGCGGAAACATTAAAGGTGTTGCATTTGACCTCGACGGTACTCTCTATCCAAATTACCGTTTAAATGTAAGATTATTACCTTTTATATTAAAAGAATGGCGCTTACTCTCAGCTTTCGGTAAAGCAAGAAATATAATCCGTATTGAACAAGAAAAAGGTTTCGTTACGCAGGGTGATTTTTATGAGTATCAATCAGAGATCACTGCAAAAATACTTTCAGTAAAACCGGAATTTTTAAAAGAAAAAATAGAGAAACTCATTTACAGAGGATGGGAGCCTCTATTTAAAAAAGTAAAATTATTTAACAGAGTCCATGAAACTTTAAACGCTTTACAAAAAGCGGGATATAAATTAGGTCTTCTATCAGATTTTCCGCCCGAAAAAAAATTAGAATACCTTAACCTTACAGGATATTGGGATACTGTTCTTAGCTCGGAACAATTTGGAGCGTTAAAACCTCATCCCTTGTCATTTATAAAACTTGCAGAGGCTATGTCCTTGCCTCCCGAAGAGATCATTTATGTGGGTAACAGTCATCGTTATGATGTAATAGGGGCTGCCAGAGCCGGAATGAAAACAGCATGGATAAAACCCTTGTTGTCTTTAGATTATAAGAAGCCAAAACCTGATTTTTCTTTCCATAGCTATCGCCATTTCTTTGATTATATGCTACAGTAATCACATAAAGTATTATTCAGGGAGGGGGTATAATACTGATGATATTCACAATTGGAAATTTAATAACACTGGGAATCGTAGTATGCAGCCTCATCCTTTTCAGATTGACGGATAAAAAATACCGATCTATTGAAAAGGTTAAAAAATTTGCGGAAAAGTGCAAAGAAGAGATAGCCGCTTATGCAAATGAAAAAGGCATGGCGGTAAAAAATTTCGGTATTGAGCTGGATGTAGAAAAAAGAGCTGCCGCCCAGTTAATGAAAGATATACAGCAATTAACAGAAGAAGAGTTATCGAAAAAATCAGAGGCGATAACCAGAATAGAAAGCCATATCCAGGCATTTGAATCCTCTCTTGAAGAATTATTCGGAATGACAGACAGAGTTCAAGAAAATTTAAGTCGTATAAGAGATGAATCTGCTTTTGTTGAAAGCACTAATAAAAAAATTAGCGAAACTAAAGATAAGCTGGAACAGGTTGAAAAAGCCCTCGAAGCAGCCGGAAGAAACCTTCAGGATACCGAAGCGCGTTTGGAGAAAAAAAATACAGAAACACTGGAACAGACAGCGGAAGAGGTGCTTGCGTCTGCAAAAACATATATTTCTGATTTTGAAACTACCGCACGCACCATCGAAGAAAAAGTTGAAGGGCACAGAGAAGCGATTATAAAAATTGAAAACGAGCGCGAAGCGGCTATTGCGCATGACATGGAACAAATAAAAAAACTTTTAAAAGATGTTCTTGAAAATGCAGGAAAACGCGCAGATAAAATGGAAGAAGCCGCTCTTGTTAAGTTACGCGAACAAGCAATGGAAAGAGTAAACCAACTTAAAATTTTACTAGATGAAAAAATAAAAACATCGCAAGACACCTTAAAAACCGAACAAACAGCAATAACCGATAAATTAAAAGCGCTTCATGATAAATGCAATACAGAACTAACAGAAATTGGAACAAAACAAAAAACTATTTATCAGGATTGGATAAAAAGTTCCGCGGAATTAGACAGCATGGCAAAAAAACAAAAAGAAGAAATTTTAGCATCTCTCGCGCGCCAGCAGGATGAAATATCAAGCTCGTTAACAAAAGAAAAAGAAACGATTAATTCATCATTATTACAGCAACAAAATGATTGGAAACAAAATATAATTGAATTAAAAAAAGTGGCAGAAAAACAACGTAAAGAAATGGATATTAGTATAAATTCCACAAAATCAGAATTAAATCAATCTATTATAGATTTACGTACAAAATCACAAACCGCGATTAAACAACAACAAGACGAACTTGATACTGCAATCAAATCACAGCAAAAAGAAATTGTAACTTCTATTACCGATCTCAAAGAAAAATCAAATACTGCCGTAAAACAACAGCAGCAGGAAACAAATGAAATTATTACACGTTTAAATACTTCGCTTGCAGAAGTACAGAGTCAATCAAAAACAATGCAAAAATTACACCAAGAAGAACTTAATGTAATACTCAGCGAAATTAAAGAAAAATCCGCAATTGTAATAAAACAACAACAAGATGTACTTTCGGCAGACTTTAAAGATGCAAAAGAAAAATCCAATGAAATTATAAATCAACATCAAAACGAACTTATTTTATTATTAAATGAAGTAAAAGAAAATACTGATAGTTCAGTAAAAACACAAGAAGAAAAACTTTCATCAACACTGAGTGAATTAAGAAAAAATTTGGAAAATTCTGTAAAAACACAAGAAGACTTACTCTCTTCAGCTCTCAGTGATATAAAAATTAAATCTGAGACTTCTATTAAAACTCAAGAAGATGAACTTTCTTCCGCTCTTGAAGAAATAAAAGTAAAATCCGATACATCTATTAAGACTCAAGAAGATCAACTTTCTTTAGCTCTCAGTGATATAAAAACTAAATCTGAAGCCTCTATTAAATCTCAAGAAGACGAACTCTCTTCAGCTCTCATTAATATAAAAACTAAATCTGATACTTCTTTAAAAACACAAGAGGATGAACTTTCTTCCGCTCTCAAAGATATTAAAATAAAATCTGATGCCTCTATTAAAACTCAAGAATTTGAACTTTCTTCCGCTCTCAGTGATATGAAAATTAAATCTGATGCCTCTATTAAAACTCAAGAAGATGAACTCTCTTCCGCTCTCAAAGATATAAAAATTAAATCTGATGCCTCTATTAAAACTCAAGAAGATGGACTTTCCTCCGCTCTCAAAGATATAAAAATTAAATCTGATAATTCTATTAAAACTCAAGAAGATGAACTTTCTTCCGCTCTTAGTGATATAAAAATTAAATCTGAAACCTCTATAAAAACTCAAGAAGATAAAATCTTTTCTGCTCTTGATGAAATAAAAGTAAAATCCGATACTTCTATTAAAACGCAGCAGATTGAAATTTCTTCTGCATTAAAATCGTTAAAAGAAAATTCAGAAACTTCAATTAAAACACAACAAGATGAACTTTCTTCCGCTCTCAGTGATATAAAAATAAAATCTGATACATCTGTTAGGCAACACCAATTTGAGATCGATTCAACTCTTAAAGAACTTAAAGATATATCGGGTAACGCTGTCAAATCACAGCAAGATGAACTTTCATCAACACTCAGCGAAATTAAACAAAAAACTGAAACTACTATAAAACAACATCAAATTGAAATTGATTCTGCAATAAAAGAATTTAGGGATAAATCAAATACGGCAGTTTCTCATCAACATGATGACATTACCGCAGCACTCAAAGATCAAATGGAAGCCTGGAAAATACTTTGCAGTGATACAGAGTTAAACATTGCTTCCGCAAGCGAGAAACGTATTGATGAATACAGAAAAGCACATGCGGAAGCTATCAAACAACTTAACAGCCTTGCAGATGATGCAACCGCACTTGATACAGAATTACGCTATTCAATGGAGGAAGCGGTAACAAAAGTCAGAAAAGATTTTACGTTATTCGAAAAAGAATCAGTAGCGAATATGGATTCTGCCGCTGCTGCATTTGAAGCTCAGGTTAAGATTTTACGTAAAGAACTTGATGAAATGAACAAAGAACTTGACAGCATCAGGCAGACAGCGTACAACAATGTTTCAGAAAAACTAATATCATTTGAGAACGATTTTACAGCGGAATTAGGAAAACGCGCTTCCGAAATGGGGAGGCAAATTGCAGACTGGCAATCCGGTATACAAAAGCGCTTTGTTAATAGTGAAGAAAAACTTACAAAAGAATTACAGTTTGCGGAAGAACGCATCACAACCGATCAAAGAGATCTTGTCAGTGCAATGGGAGAACGTTTAACATCTGATCTTGAAAGACTCAAACAAGAAGCGTCCGCTTTTGAAATGGGCATCAGAGAAGAAATGCACAGTGTAGATGAAGCGCGTGTCGCTTTTGCAGATCAGCTTAAACAGGATTTGGCGGAAATGCGTATATCAGCAGATAATGAAGTAAAAACACAGGTCGGTAAATATCAAATTACCATGCAGGAAATCCTGCGTGAAAAACAAAGAGAACTTGAAAAGAATATAGAAGAAATATCGCGTCACTGCAGCGAGGAATATTCTGAACTTGAAGAAACTGCACGTAACACACGCCAATCTCTGGATGACTGGGAAATACAATATGCATCCAGAATGCGGGAAATGGATGATACTCTGGAAAAACTCGGCAAATACAGCAGGGAAATTGCAACAGAGAATGAAGATCGTATCTCTCAATTCCGTTTAAGTTTGGAAGATATCCGCAGAGAATTAACAGAACAGAAAAAAATCCATAACCAAACCGAAGACCTGAAAGAAGAGCTGGCAAGGCGAATAGAAGAAAATAAAACTAACCTTGACAGATTGGAACAGCAAAAAACAGAAATATTAAAACTGGAAAATGATTTAAATCATGTTAAACGTCTCGGCGATGATGTAAATAATAAAATGACCAGATTCCTTTCTGAAAACCGGCGCATCGAACTTATGGAAGAAAGATTTAACACACTTATAAAAACTTCTGCAGAAGTCGAAGAAAAATTAAATCAGGTAACATCTTCAAATGATATTCTTCAAGCAGAACAAGTTAAACTGCGTAAACTTGAAACTGCAATAAAAGAAACTGAAGAAAAATACCAGCGTATAGAAAAGAAAAACGATGTCCTTGAAGAAACAACAGAAGGTATTGACCGTAACTTTAAGTTATTGCAAAAAAATGAAACATCAATTAAAACCACAGAATCAATTATCGCTTCGCTTTCAGATCAATTTGACAGATTCCATATATCGATTAATGATATGGCGGCGCAAAGTGAAAAAGCGAATAACGCCATTGAAAAAATCACCATTCTTGAAGAAACACTTACTCAAATTGAAAAGCGAATCGCCGATATGAATGTCGCCCGCGAATGGCTTGCCAATTTTGAAACAAGATTGAATGCTCTTAAAAATGAAGCGAAAGAATATGTCAAATTAGGAAAAGATCTTATCGACAGAGAAACCGGTAAGAAAAAAGCAAACGAAGGCGCACCGCCGCCGATGGAACGCGACAATATCAGAAGACTCTGGGAACAAGGCTGGAAGGTTGATGAAATCGCAAAAACTGTGGGCAGATCAATCGGCGAAGTTGAATTAACATTAGAGTTAATTTCACGCGGATAAAAACAACCGCAAAATATGACAAAAGAAACATGGGAAAAATTTAAAGAGCTAAGAGAACAATTCCGTAAAACCGTGGAAGAACTCATCAGCTCGCTTCCAAAATTGAAAAGCATTCAACAGCGATTAATTGATAACAGGAACGATACCTTGCTTACAAATCCGGGAAAAAATCATTACAAAGTTGAAAGCTCTGTTGTGTACAATACCGCTCTTGATGATTTAACAATCAATGATGAAATAAAATTAATATTAGTTGCAGATAACCCCGGACGGCGCGAACAGGCATTAGGGCGTTATCTTGTCGGACCTTCAGGAAAAATAGCAAACAAGTTTTTTCAAAACAATCCCGCTCTAAAAATTGATTTTTATAAAAATGTTATCATCCTTAATAAAACACCGATCCATTCACCGCGAACTATTGAATTACGCCAACTTTGCCAAATGGAAACAAAGGAAAAAACAATTACAACCGCACTTGAGGAATCACAAAAAAAGATGGCGGCACTTCTTGCCGGCTTTCACGAAGTGTTAAATTGCCCTGTATGGATTACAGGTTATTCAGAAATGCGTAAAAACGGGCTTTTTGAAAGCTACACAGAAAGTTTGAAAATGTTATACGCAAATAAAAGCGAAATGTACAAAAAGCTTTATATCTTCCGTCATTTTTCCATGAACCAATTTACCATTGATTTGAAACAACAATCCCTGCCGGGAGAAACAGTTGCAAAAAGCCTCTCACGAATAGGAACGGTTTATAAACAGAGAATTTTAGAGTAAAAAACAGCCTCCGCTCCTTATTGGACATCTCATAAAAAAATAAAATTTTTTTCACTTTTTTTCATTTTCGGTCAAGCGCCACGCATACGCAACCCATATATAGTATATCTATTTTTTGGAGGTTGATATGAAAAATCAAAATTTTTGGTTTATCTTTCTTGCGGCTCTTCTTCTGACAGGATGCGCTGGCTGTACTGTTAGCGGAGAAGAGGGAGAATCATTAAAAGAGCAAAAGGAAGCTCTTACATTGATGACATGGAATATTCATAACCTTTTTGACGGAGAAGATAACGGTTATGAATATGATGAATTCCTGCAATCATCAGGATGGTCGGTGGAAAAATATCTGGGTAGAATTAACACGATATCAGATGCGATTGGCAGAATCGATCCCTTACCGGATATCATAATGTTAATGGAAATTGAATCGTTAAAAATAATCGAAGACATTGCTAATTCATTGAAAGCCGGTTATGAATGGAGTCATTTTGCTTCCAATCCCGAATCTGCAATAGGCTTAGGTGTAATAAGCAGTTATCCTTTAACAGAAATAAAAACACATTCGATCAGTATTAATGATGATTCAACTCCTCGCCCTGTACTTGAAGTAAAAGTTGAAACTGATACAGAGAGCTTTGTAATTTTTGCCTGCCATTGGAAATCAAAAATAGGAGGAGATGCGGTGACAGAAAGAACCCGCAAGGCAAGCGCAAGAGTGATATTAAGACGTGTACGTGAATTACAGGAAGAAGACCCTGATCTTGGAGTTATAATTGCAGGAGATTTAAACCTTAATTACGATGAATTTTACAGACAAAATGCATCTATGATTTGCGCTCTAATGCCGGATGATCCTTATTGCGCTCAATTAAGTTCAGGTATTCAAAAAGATTTTATTATTATCAGTAAAAATATGCCGCCCCTCCCTATTCATTTTCCAAAAGAATCAATTGTGTTTTATTCTCCTTGGATCAATGAACTTGAAAACGGCAGTTATTTTTATAAAAACGATTGGGAAACCATCGATCATTTTTTAATTTCAAATCAATTTTTTAATAAAAAAGGTTTGGAATATGAAAAAACCATGATAATAAATTTCGCACCCTTTGCAAATGCAAACGGCGTCCCTGTTTCATATAACACACGCTCCGGTTTAGGTTTAAGCGATCATTTACCCTTATTGATGACCTTGAAAAACCTTAATTAAATCAATATCTATTCGGTTTTCTGGTCATTATTGACGTATTTTTATATCATTTTGAGGATATTTAAAAAGATTCCGATTTAACTACAGTTGCATAATGTATGAAAAAATGATATAAATAAAATAATAAATTGTTTTAAGGAGTTTTAAAATGAAAAAGATTATAATAGTCATCTTTGTATTTTTATTAGTAATTGGGAACATGTATACTCAGCAACTTGGTACTCAAACACCCTTTCAACATACTATTAATGCGATACCGGCAATTCCAATTCCTTTAATTGGAGAAAATATAAAATTTGAATTTGGCGGTGACAATTGGATAGCAAATCTTAATGAGGAAAATTTTATAGCAGGTTCTTATAAAATTGAAGAAAGCGCTGCCGGGCATGTTTTAACATTAAGTTTGACTCATGTGTGGAGCAAGCTTGTTGATGAAGTCATATATCTATCAGAAAGAGCGGAAATACCGCTTGGTTCTGCGGAAAATCCTCTTAGAAATGCCGCAAGATCTGCTCGAGTTGCTAAATGGCTTCCTCATAAAGGATCGGCTATCATTTTAGAATATCATGAAGGTCCTCCGATAAATATTTCTTTCTTAAAAATGGAAAAGCAAGAAGATAATACCCAAACAAGAGAACGCACAGCAAAAATTCGTTATCCTTCACATCCATTAAATTGTTGCCATAACATTATAGGAAGAAGATAAAAAATACTTTCGTGCAGCAAAAAAGTAGGTAAGCGATTTTCCGGAACACTAGAGGTTCCGGAAGGAAGTAAGTTTATCGTTTGTTACCGCAAAGTCCAGGATAGTAACACCGGTATGCGGTATTGAAAATGAAGCGCAAAAGATATGAAAAGGTATTAATAAAGCATACGAAAGTAAAATTTTTGATATTC
>Ga0209755_10000783_pt1 | contig 55260 bp, 54 predicted proteins | sample TergutCo191P1_FD_187301 | JGI IMG/M metagenome (GOLD analysis project Ga0209755, IMG submission 187301) | Cornitermes sp. P1 segment gut microbial communities from Petit-Saut dam, French Guiana - Co191P1 (SPAdes) (version 2) | ecosystem: Host-associated > Arthropoda: Insects > Digestive system...
CGTTTGGCTAAACCGAGGGGACCCCGCGTCAAGCGCGGGGTGACGGGGGATGTTAATTTTGTATCAAATTCAAAACAGTCTCCAAAGGCTCGTAAGTGGCGTAGTCGGGGATTATGCCAAGGTCTAAAGCCCTGCCGTTTGCGTCAGTTATAATCTCTGGCGCAAAGCCAATTAGCGCGCGGGAATTTGGCAGGGTAAAAAACTGGATGTTTGTGGCAAGGCGGGCACCTGTGGAGGAGTGGGTGCCGATTGTTGTGGCATAAAGGCTGTCTTTAGTGTTTGCCACAGCAACATTTGCAGCAGAGTTTGTGCCTTCGTTTATTAAAATCCAAATCTTACCATCAAAATCACTAAGGGGCGACATAACATAGTTTTCAAATGCTGCCATAAAATATCCGCCTGTTTCCCTCAAATCAAGGATAATATGCTCTAGCTCGTCAGTTGCGTTAAATATATAATCAAGTTTGGCTTTGTCATCTTCATTAAAAATATCAGACAAAAATGTTATAGAAATCATGCCCACGACGCCCTGCAAAATCTCGGTGGTGATGTTTTCTGGCGGTCTGTGGAAATTTTCAGCAAATGACATATTCATTCGAGGCATGTTAAACAAATCCCTCATCCCGTCAATGTCAAAATGAAGCCGCAAATGGTCCACAAGTGGCGTGCCTACGGCATATGGATACACCACCATGCTAATCCACCATCTGTCAGTCAAATTATCTTGAAAACGGTGGAAACTGCCAATTCCACGCGCCTCGCGAAAGTATATATTGTCAATTAGGCTTAAAAGGCTGCCGTGTCCTATGGGGGCGACTGCTGGCCTGCCCACTATATCATCAAGAAAGGCTTGCCCCTTCGCCCTAAAATCAATATCTGCATCATAATACATCAAATCTAAAAAAGGAGAGTTTGTTTCAATGATTTCAATCAAAAGCACCGCATCATCAAGAAAGTCCTCATGCCCCAGCCTAAATTGCTGGGCATAAAACCCCCATGCCATAGCATCAACCAGCCTGTCAACATGCTCCTCAGTCCAGTGAACAGGCCATAAAGGCCTAACAAGCAGATTGTAAGTGGGAACAGCTAAAGCCAAAACAGGCACAATAATTAAACCTGCAATAATCTTGCCTTTATGAAAAGCCCACGCTTTCCGAAAAAAATCCTTAAATTTGCGCATGACGCACCTCCGTGTGTAGATGGAAATATTGTAACATGATGGGGGTTAAATTGCAATAGTTTTATTTTGGGGTCTAGATGCAAGATGCAAGAGGCAAGAAGTTAGAAGCAAGAAGCAAGAAGTTAGAAGCTAGAGAATAGACCACATTACCACCACGCTACCGCCTAACCCCGTCACCCCGGGCTTGACCCGGGGTCCCATCAAGGTAGCCAAATGACTTTAGGGTGAAGACATGTTCGGCTAAACCGAGGGGACCCCGGGTCAAGCCCGGGGTGACGGTGGTGGGCGCAAGGTGCGACAGGCGGGTTTAGCCGCAACCTTCAGCCGGCTTTAGCCGGCTCCCTCGGAAACCTCATAAATCCGAGTTAAAACCTTACTGCCTTTGACACGGTTTTGCACTGTGTTTATCAGCACACCGCCATTTTTTTCAATAATTTTTATTGAGCCTATATTATGCTCAAAACAGGTTATTATAGGCGTTTGCACCCCCAGCCGCCCTGCCTCGTCAAGAAGCAAGGCAAGCTGAATTGTCCCAAGCCCTTGCCGCCAGCCGCCAGGCCGTATGGCATAACCAATATTCCCGCCAAGCCGCCGCAAATTGTCATTCAAATAATGCCTAACATCCCCACTGCCCAAATACTGCCTGCCATCCACCAGCCAAAAAGCCGAAGAAGGCACAAACCCCTCAGGCACCTTGCCCTTTCTAAACTTGTCAAGCCGCTTCAAATATGCCTTAATATCCCGAGCATTACTAAGCTTAGGATAAGAAAACTCCTCAACCCGAAACGCCATATACTCTAATAATGCCTCCTGAAAACTATCCATATACTCCATACAAGGCCGCACAAGCCTAAGCCCAGAAAAATCCACATCCAACTCCCGAACCCCCTGCCCAACGCCCGCCAAAACATCCCGAAACTCCAAAAAACCACCCCCAAAGTAAAAAAGGGACACACCCGCCCCAATTATTCATTATTCATTATTAATTATTCATTAAAAAAGGTGCCACCCGGATTTGAACCGGGGGTGATGGAGTTGCAGTCCATTGCCTTACCACTTGGCTATGGCACCAAAAAAACAATGAATAATGAATAATTAATAATGAATAATTTAGTTAGCTTTTGACTTTGCTAATTATTCATTATTCATTATTCATTATTCATTGCCTTTACCTGACCCGTAAGGGATTCGAACCCTTGTTACTGCCGTGAAAGGGCAGTGTCTTAACCCCTTGACCAACGGGCCGTATCTTTGATATTGCTTGCACAACAAAAGATAGTATACTATAGTGCATTCAATTTGTCAATAGTTTTTTTCAAAAAAATATTGATATTTTTTTTCTTTATGGTACAATGGTATTTATATACAAAAAAGGAGAGATTGATATGCCTTGTAAAATTAAGAATGAAAATGGTTTAATTGCTATTAATAGCGAGGTTGTGGCGCGTATTGCCGGGCTTGCGGCTATGGAGTGTTATGGGGTTGTGGGCATGGCGGTCAAGAGTATGCGCGACGGCATTGTCCATCTTTTGGGCATGGAGAATTTGACTAAGGGACTTAAACTTAGGAAAATTGGGGATGCCCTTAGTATTGAGATTCATATAATTGCCGAATATGGCACAAATATTGTTGCTATTTGTGAGTCCCTTATGAGTGCCGTTAAGTACCGGGTGGAGGACACCTGTGGCTTAACGGTTGGGCGAGTGAATGTACATGTGGAGGGACTGAGGGTAAATGGCTAAATTAACGAGGATTGACGGTAGGCTCCTTCGTGCCATGGTCATTTGTGGCACGAATAATTTAATTAAGAACAAAGAGAGAGTAAATTCACTAAATGTTTTTCCTGTGCCCGATGGGGATACAGGGACAAATATGGTTATGACTGCCATTTCGGCAGCTAATGAGGTTTATAAGCTTGACACTGATGATATTCATGCGGTGGCTAAGGCTGCGGCAAGCGGTGCGCTGCGCGGCGGGCGGGGCAACAGCGGGGTGATTTTTTCCCAGTATTTTCGCGGGTTTGCCCGTGGTTTAGAGGGCATGACTACCGCTGGGGTTAAAGAACTTGCAAGTGCCTTTGTGCAGGCATCCAATACGGCTTACAAGGCTGTTATGCGCCCGCAGGAGGGGACTATACTTACCGTAGGGCGGCATATGGCTGAGGTTTTCCAAAAGTCTGCCTCTGGTGCGGATGATTGGCAAGCCCTTATTTCCCATGTTGTCAACGAAGGCTATGCCATGCTAAAGCGCACCCCTGACATGCTCCCTGTGCTGAAACAGGCGGGGGTTGTGGATAGCGGCGGCGACGGGCTTATGTGCTTTTTGGTTGGGGCAATGGAGGGTGTTACCACGCCGAACCCGCAGGTTGACGCCGACACAGCACCTGCCCAAAACCAAGCGGCGGCGGATTTTGCAGCCATTACAGCCATTGCACCAGAAGATATTACATTTGGATATTGTACAGAATTGTTAATTCATGTAAATAACTTTAGCGAAAGCCAGGAGACAGAGCTTAAAGCCTTTTTGGAGAGCGTTGGCGACTCGGTTGCCACTGTGGCGGATGACGAGATTGTTAAGGTACATGTGCATACGGACAATCCAGGCCTTGTGCTGGAATATGCCATAAAAATCGGGCCTGTTGAGGACTTTAAGCTTGATAATATGCGCTTGCAACATGCGGCTATTGGTGAAGAAGAAGCCCCGCAGGAGCGCAAGAATCTGGCTGTGGTGGCGATTACGTCAGGGGCTGGCTTTAAGGAGATTTTTGTTGACCTTGGCGCGGATTACGTGATTGAGGGCGGTCAGACCATGAATCCCTCTGCCGAGGACATAGCACAGGGCATTAAAAAGGTCAATGCTGATAATGTTATTGTGCTTCCAAATAACAAAAACATCATTTTGGCGGCGGAGCAGGCGGTCTATCTTTGCGAGGAGGTGGGCGTGGCTGTCGTGCCCTCAAAGACCCTGCCTCAGGGGATTTCTGCACTTATGAACTACCTGCCAAACGAAGCCTTTGAGGGCAATGTAGAGGGCATGACCGAGGGGCTTGATGCCGTGACCACAGGGCAAGTGACCGTGGCGGTCAGAGACACCGACCTTGACGGGCACAACATCAAAGAAGGACACTATATCGGCATTAAAAACGGCAAAATAGTCTGTACAAATGAGGCTCTGATGGAAACCATCACAAACCTAGCCTCCATAATGATGGAATCAGGCTACGACATCTTCACCATCTTCCCCGGAGCTGATGCCACACCCGACCAAACCGCCGAAGTAGAAGACCACATGGCCAAAATCTACCCAGACTGCGAAACTACCACAGCCTACGGCGGGCAAGCGGTCTACACCTACATCTTCTCGGCAGAGTAACCCCTCGTAGGGGCGCGCAGTGCGCGCCCGCCCCGCCTACCACCCCACCACCCGTCATTCCGCGCTTGACGCGGAATCCCATCAAGATAGCCGAATGACTTGTGCGGCGAAGAAGCGTTCGGCGAAACCGAGGGGATTGCGGGTCAAGCCCGCAATGACGGTGATAGGAGTGGCGTTATTGCGGCATTTGCAGAGGATTTCCGCAAATTGGAATGACGTGGAAGTAAAATGAGAGGATAGGGGACTGTCCCATGCACTTGGGGACTGTCCCCGGATTCGAGGAAGAGCGAACATGAATAAACTAAAAGCATTACTGATATGCCTATTAACCACACTAATCCTCGCCGCCTGCGGACAAGGCGGTGAGGAAGCAATCCCAGAGGAAACAACACCCGCACCACCACCCCGCCAGCCCTTCACCCTAGACTTCGACACACCCATTGACCTATACACCGCCGCAGATATGTTTGACCAAGCGCAAGCCCTTTGGGATGCCGACGGCGGCGAGCTGTGGGGCATCCCTCTGCACGCGCCTTTGCTTCTTGGCGACCCTATAACCCGCCATGTTGTGGCGAATATGCAAACCCCAAGCGGTATTTTTTCATACGCGGGCAATGGGGTGTATGCGGGGATTTTGGGCGGCAATTATCTGATAAGCAATACGGCAATTGATTTTGATGGGCTTACATGGGGAATAACCGTATTGCCTCAACACACGATGAGCGAGGATGAGAAGGTCGATATTTTTCGGGTTGTGATTCATGAGGGATTTCATGCTGTGCAGTCACAGGTTGTTTCAGGACAGCTTAGAGGAGTCACCACAAGCGAATATATGCGAGCAGCCGAGCCGCGTATTAGCGTGCTTTTGGAGATTAATGCTCTTTTGGTTGCCTTGCGGACGGATGATGCCGGTCTTAGGCATGATGCTGTGCGTGATGCCCTCGTTATCCGCAATCAGCGCAGGACAGACCACCCTGATGCAGCAGCTTTTGAGAATATGATGGAAATTGCTGAAGGGTTGGCAGTTTTTACGGAAATATTAACTTTTGATGATGTTTATGCCTTGCTGGATTTTTACGAGGAATGGATGGTACAATTTACATCCGGCTCAGGCTTGGAATATTTTTTTCCTTATTTCACAGGTGCAATGTATAGCTTTTTGCTTCAACAATCAGGTGCGGATTGGCAGCAGGGGATAACCCACCAAACGGATTTGGGTGGGTTGCTTCAAGGCGCACTGGACATCGCCGACCTGCCCAATATAAGCGATATAGACCTGCTGCAATATGGCTATGCCGAAATTGCCCCATCACAACAAGCTTGGTTTGTGGAATTTGAGATATTGCAGCAAGAAGCACGGGCTTTTCTTGCAGGACGAACATTATTTATTTTGGGCAATGTAGCCCTTCAGTTTGGTGATGAAGTGGCTTCGGTTTTAATTCCCAACCCACAAGGTTGGCGATATTTGGTCTTTTATGGCGATATGGCGATTGCCAGCGCGAATTGGCGTTTGGAAATAACGGGGAGCCACATGCGCCGAAACTTCCGCCCCGACGGCGTGCACGTCACATTCTACGACAATATCATAATCGAAGATAACGGCAGCCGCGCCGTGACACCAATGTGGACGCTTCACATAATAGGTGACCTGTACGAAATCCGCCCCACAGAGGGTGGCGGCGTTGCAGTCGCCAGAAGATAGAGTTTTGAAATGTGAAATGAGGTGATTTTATCAAACTGGAATTAGATGGCCAGAAATTTGACTGGGATGATAGGAAGAATGTGGTAAATATTAATAAGCATGGTGTTACCTTTAATGAGGCGGCTACGGCGTTTCAGGACAAAAACTTGATTGAGATTGATGATTTGGAACATTCGCAGAATGAGGATAGGTTTATAATTATAGGCAAAAGCCGCCGTTTGCGTTTGATTATTGTTTGTCACTGTTATAGGGAAAACGACACGATTATTAGGATAATATCGGCTCGTCAGGCGAATAAAGATGAAGCCGAATTGTATGGAGGTGGAGAATAGTGAAGGAGCATTATGATTTTTCAAAGGGGCGAAGAAAAAATTACGCACAAGAAATACGAGAAAAAGGGTATTCGGTTATACGGCATTACAGCCCTGAGGATGTGGCGAGTGGCGAGTTTGACGACAGCAAAGATATTGTCGCGGCACTTGTTGAGTTGATGTCGAAAGAGGAGACGATGCGTTTGCTTGCGCATATCAAGGAAAATTACAGCTTGCCTTGTTCTCCCAATGTGTGGCACTGTTTGGAAGTGAAATAATGCACATTAATGATGGTGTAAAATTTTTGAAAAGTGTTGGGGCCAGCCGCCAGACGGCGTTGGCTAAGATTGGCGTGCACACGATTGGCGACCTTTTGGAATTTTTTCCTAGGGAGTATATTGACCGTAGTCATATTTCTAGGATTTCCGAGATTTATGAGGGGCAGCTGGTGACCATAGTGGCGGCTCGCCAGGGCGCGCCGCAGACTAAGCAGATTGGCAAGGATAAGAGCGTCACTCGGATTTATTTTAGTGATGGGACAGGAAGGGTTAGTGCTTCGTGGTTTAATCAGCCTTATATGGCTGCTAATTTTGCTGATGGGCAAAAATACTTCATTTCTGGGCGTGTTGCCGCTGGGTTTGGCGGCGGGTGGGCTATTGAGAATCCTGAGTGGGATATTTATAGTGCCGAGGGGCTCTCAGCTGGGCGGATTGTGCCTGTTTATCGGCTGACCAGCGGGCTTACCCAAAAGATTTTGCGCCCTTTGATTAAACAGGCTTTGGACGAGGTTAAAGAGCAGGTTGTTGACTTTTTGCCTGAGGGGCTGCGTAAAGCTGAGGGGCTGTGTGGGCGGCAGTTTGCAATTGAGAATATACACTTTCCAGAAAATAGCAGTAGTTTTTATGAGGCGCGCAAAAGGCTGGTTTTTGATGAGCTTTTTTTGTTGCAGGCGGCACTTTTGACTGCTAAAGGGATGCTCCGGCGCGAGGCTGAGCCTTTTGTGAATTTTGATATTGCGCCAATTCTTTCGGCGTTGCCTTTTGAGATGACAGCTGACCAAACTCAGGTTTTGGGCGAGGTCATGGGGGATTTGCGGTCGGGATACGCGCTGAATCGGCTGTTGCAGGGGGATGTGGGCAGCGGCAAGACTGCTGTTGCTATGGTCATCTGCTTTTTAGCGGTGCAAAATGGCGGGCAGGCGGCTATGATGGCACCAACTGAAACCCTTGCGGTTCAGCATTTTGCGTCCTTTGAGCGGCTTTTTGAGCGGCTTGGTATACGCTCGGCTCTCCTTGTGGGTTCGCAAAAAGCCAAGGAAAAGCGCGAAATCAAGGAAAAGCTTGCAAATGGTGAGATTGATATAATTTTGGGCACTCATGCCCTTATTCAGGACAATGTGGAATTTAGCGACCTGCGGCTGGTTATTACTGACGAGCAGCACCGATTTGGGGTGCGCCAGCGGGCTGCACTTAGCGCGAAGGGAGGTGCGCCGCACACCCTTGTCATGACCGCCACACCCATTCCCCGCTCTCTTGCCATGGTGCTGTATGGGGATATGGATATTTCTGCCATACGCAACTTGCCCCCAGGACGGCAAAAAATCGACACTTATTCTGTGGGCAAGGCGTACCATCCCCGCCTTTTTGCGTTTATTAACAAAGAGGTGGCGGCAGGGCATCAGGCGTATATTATTTGCCCGCTTATTCAAGATGACGAGGAAAATGAGAAAAAGTCGGAGCTTACACAGGTTATTAAGTTTGCTGAGGAGCTGAAAGCTGGGGTTTTTGCGGGCATAAATGTTGGGATATTGCATGGCAAGATGAAAGCTGAGGAAAAAAATTCCATTATGACAGCGTACGCACAAGGTAATGTTGATGTGCTGGTGGCAACCACCGTGATTGAGGTGGGTATAAATGTGCCAAATGCCACGGTCATCATGATTGAGAATGCTGAGCGGTTTGGACTGAGCCAGCTGCACCAGCTGCGCGGGCGGGTGGGGCGCAGCGACAAAAAGTCCTATTGTGTGCTGGTAACGGATTCCAAAAGCGAGGTGACGAAAAAGCGGATGGAGGCTATGACCCGCACAAATGACGGCTTTGAGCTGTCCGAGCTTGACCTTGAGCTGCGCGGACCAGGCGAATTTTTCGGCACAGCCCAGCACGGCCTGCCGCGGCTTATGCTTGCAAATATTTACAAAGACATGGATACCCTAGCACAGGCGCGGGCTGCCGTGCTTGAAATGGAAAAGGTGGAATATGAGCCGCTAAAGCGGAAAATAGCTCAATTACTCGGCAAAATCCAGCAGGTCGCGCTGTAGGATACACTCCACCCCCCACTGTCACCCCGCGCTTGACGCGGGGCCCCCTCAAGTTAGCCGAATGACTTTAGAGCGAAGAAGTGTTCTGCTAAACCGAGGGGGCCCCGCGTCAAGCGCGGGGTGACAGGTGGGATAGGCATCCGAACGCAGTATTTCATGGCTCTCACCAAATTGGAATGACGTGAGTGCGGAATGACGGCAGGGCTGGGGTGCGCTAAGCGGGTTTAGCCGTTACTTTAGCCGCCTTTAGGCGGCACTCCCCGAATAAAATAATGAGGTTAACATTATGAGAGTAATTTCAGGCAGGGCAAAGGGAACGGGGCTTTTTTCGCCCCAAGGCAAGAGCGTGCGCCCCACCTCGGATTATGTTAAGGAGAATTTGTTTAACATGATTGGTGACGAGGTGCGCGGGGCGCGGTTTTTGGACGGCTTTGCAGGGAGCGGGGCTGTGGGGATTGAGGCACTCAGCCGCGGGGCAAGCTTTGCGGTTTTTGTCGATTCAAGCCAAAAGGCTATTGATTTGGTTAAGCGCAACTTGGAAAAAACCCGGCTTGGCGGGGATGCGCGGGTTATTAAAGGCGAGATTCATTCTGTTGTCAAAAAGTTTGATGAGGAAAGGTTTGACATTATTTTTCTAGACCCGCCTTATTTTGAGGATTATGCCCTTGGGGTGCTGGACGCTGTCATGGAGGCGGGCATTTTGGACGAGCATGGGCAGATTATCATTGAGGCGGGTGCCGACACCCACACGCCCCACCACCCCGCTCTTGAGGTGTTTAAGGAAAAAGTGTATGGCAACAGCAAATTGGTATTTTTGGAGGGCAAAGGCTTATGATTGCAGTGTATCCCGGGAGTTTCGACCCGCCCACTTTTGGGCATATTGACATTATTGAGCGGGCAGCAAAAATCTCAACCCGCCTTATTGTGGCGGTTGCCCATAATTATTCAAAAAATGCAATGTTTACGCCTGACGAGCGCGTGGCAATGCTGACTGAGATTTGCGCCCACATGCCCAATGTGGAAATTACGACTTTTTCAGGGCTTTTGGTGGAATATGCAGGCGAGCTCCAAGCAAACGCCATTATCAGGGGTCTTAGGGCAGTATCTGACTTTGAATATGAATTTCAAATGGCACAGGCTAACCGCATGCTAAATGACAAAATTGAAACTTTATTTATTTCAACCAGCACAAAATTTTCTTACCTCTCATCGTCTTTGGTGAAGGAAATCGCGGAATTAGGCGGAAATGTGGGAGAAATGACGCCTAAAATTGTTCTAAATAAAATCTTGCAAAAAAGTAATGTATTGTGTTATAATGGGGGGTAAGGGAAAAACACGGAAGTTAAACACGGACGTTTAGGAGGGGCGAGATGGAATTAATTAGTACGCAACTTGAAAAAATTGAGGACATGCTCTCAAGGCTTGACGAAATTATTGATGTTGCCAAAAATGTGCCTTTTTCAGGCAAAATCAGCATAGAAAAAAATGCTGTTTTTGACGTTATTGACGATATTCGGGGCACTATTCATGACATGCGTAAGGGGCTGCCGTCAGAGATGAATCAGGCAAAGCGGGTTATGCACGACCGTGACACCATTGTGAGCGAGGCGAAGCACAGGGCAGAGATGATGATAAAAGCCGCCGAAACCGAGGTTAATAAATTGCTAAATGAGCATGATATTACATATCAGGCTAAGGAAAATGCCCAGCGTATTGAGGACGAGGCGCGCGAGCATGCGAAGGAATCATTGGTGAGTGCTGGAAATTACATCATTGATTATTTTGACGATGCCAGCGAGCTTTTGGAAAAAACCCTTGAGGAGCATTTGGCAAAAGCGCGGGAGCTTGAGAATTTTTACAATAACATATTAACAGATTTTCAAGAAGCGCGTAGTTCGGTGCGTGTAGACAGAAGATGAAATGGAAGTTAGGAGTTGTGGTTTGATGGATTTTAAGGTGGAGATTGCTGGACTTATTGGCGGGGTGCTGGGGCTTGAGCCCCATGAGGTGGCGGACTGGATTGAGACACCGCCTGAGCCTGAGATGGGGGATTTTGCCTATCCTTGCTTTAGGCTTGCCAAAAGCCTGAAAAAAGCTCCTCCTGCTATTGCTGAGGAGATTGCAGGCGGTATTTTAATGCCGCCTTTTTTGGACAGGGTTGAGGTTTCTGGGGCTTATGTGAATTTTTTTGTTAAACGTGATTTTTATGCCAGTCAAGTCCTTGGGAAAATTTATGCAGGTGGTGCTAACTTTGGCAGGTCTTCAGTTGGCGGCGGGGGCTGTGTGGTTATTGACTATTCTTCGCCCAATATCGCCAAACCCTTTCATATCGGGCATTTGCGCTCCACTGTTATAGGGCACGCGCTTTATAATATTTTCGAACATCTGGGCTATCGCTCTTTTTCCATAAATTACCTTGGCGATTGGGGCACCCAGTTTGGCAAGGTTATTACAGGCTATAAGCGGTGGGGGACCGAGGATGTGGTGAATGCCGAGGGCATTGCCGAGCTTAACCGGCTGTATGTGAAATTTCATGAGGAAGCTGAAAAAGACGCCACTCTTGAGGAAGAAGCCCGTGGCTGGCTGCTAAAAATGGAGCAGGGGGACGAATATGCTCTAAAGCTGTGGAAATGGTTTAAGGACATTAGCCTTGATGAATATGCAAAAATTTACAAACTCCTTGATATTGAGTTTGATTCAGAACAAGGTGAGAGTTTTTACAATGACAAAATGACGCCCATTGTTGACGAGCTTAGGGAAAAAGGCTTGTTGGTCGAAAGTGACGGGGCTATGATTGTTGAACTTGAAGCCCACGGCATCTCCACGCCATGCATGATACTGCGCCGCGACGGCGGCACCTTGTACGCCACCCGCGACATCACCTCGGCACTGCACCGCAAATCTGAATATAACTTTGTAAAAAGCCTATATGTGACAGGCAATGAGCAGAGCCTGCATTTTGCCCAATTTTTCAAGGTTGTTGAGCTTATGGGTTATGATTTTGACATGCACCATGTACCTTTTGGCAAGCTTAGGCTGGCTGAGGGGAAAATGTCCACCCGCAAAGGGCGCGTCCTTTTAATGGAAGATTTGTTAAATCAAACCATTGACAAAATCAAAGAAATTATAGATGAAAAAAATCCTGATTTAGCTGATAAAGACGCTGTTGCAAGCCAAGTGGGCATTGGAGCTGTGATTTTTAACGACCTGTACAATGGGCGGACTAAAGATGTTGAGTTTTCGTGGGAGCGAATGCTTAACTTTGAGGGCGAAACAGGACCTTATGTGCAATATACCCATGCGCGGTGCTCAAGTGTTCTTGAAAAAGCAGGCATAGGCTACGCCGACGCCGACCTGTCGCGGCTTGTTTCTGATGAAGAATTTGAACTAATCAAGACCCTTAACAGCTTCCCGGAAAAAATTGCAGAAGCTGCCGAAAAGCTCGAACCCTTCATTATATCCCGCTATGTCATGAATGTGGCTCAAACTTTTAACAAATTTTACCATGAAAGCCCAATCCTAAAAGTTGAAGATGAGCTTAAAAAGGCGCGCTTGCACCTGACCCACTGCACCCAAACCGTGATTGCATCTGCCCTAGGTATTTTGGGAATTAAATCTCCAGAAAAAATGTAAAAGAGAAATGTGATAAAACTTTTCAGACAAATAAAAACTATTTGCGTATGTATTAAAAATAACGCAAAGGAGCTGTTTTTATGAATATTGATAAAAGTGACTATACAAGGGATATAAGAGAGGATAACGCCCCGCATCCTCCCGCACCCCCGCCACCCCCAACCCACACCCCCCCGCCACCCCCAACCCCCCCATCAAAAACAAAGCCCCACAGCAGGGCAGCCCTCTTAATCCTCGCCTTTTTGCCGGGGCTTGGGCATATGTATCTTGGCTTTATGCGCCGCGGGCTGTTTTACCTGTCAGCTTTTGCCTTTACAATTTTTGTCACCACCCAATTTGGCATAATGGGCGCGTCCCCCTTCGTAATCCTTGCAGCATTCAGCATTGTGGCAACTGTGGCTATGGCATTTTTTGAAACCCTTGTCATTCGCCGCGACCTAGCAAGCGGCAAGGACATAAACGACCAACTCCCAACATTCGCCAAAAACCGTGTTGTCCTTACCATTGTAGGCATTTTCATCGTCATCCCGTTTTTGGTTAACATTCTGGCATCCATGCCGCCTTTTGTGTGGGTATTCCTCATTGTGGCATGTGTGGGCTTTACCGTGTTTGGATGGTCTAAAAAAGAAAAATAAATGCAAGTTGCTTCTTAATATAATCCCCCGCACTTGTCATGCGAGGGATTTTTATTTGACAAAATGGTTCACGATATGATATAATGGTTTGTTTCTATTGATAGATAAAAACCGAAGGAGTGAGCAAAGTGCCCACCAAAACACAATCCTTATTTGCAGGCACCTATTTTCTGCTGCTATTTTTAACTGGTGTTGTTGTTATAGCCAACTTGCTCTTTGGCGAGTCTCTCCCGTTATTTTTGCCCTTTATTATCGGTGGCTTAGGCTCTTTGCTTTTGTACATTGTAAAAACCCTTAAAAAGCCATCTCAAAGCGAGAGCGAAAAAATCCATACAAAAATCATATGCCACGCCTTTTGCGGCTCTGTTTACGTGATTGGTGCATTTTTGCTGTTGGTTTTTTATAATGCCGGCTTTATTGCGTCATGGTCTTTTCATGTGTGGATTATCCCGTCACTTATCGTGGCTTCAAGGTCTAAAAAGGATTTTGCCTTTATGGTATTATTGCTTTTTGGCATTTTCTTATCTTTATTTGTGCTTGAGTTTCAGGGGCTTTTGGGGCGCACGGTCACTGCCATTGGCATGGGCAGTTTTTGGGGGTTTGCCTTTTATCATTTGCTATCGTTTTTAACATATATTATCGAGGTTAACAAAGATAAAGCACATCAGGAGGAAAAACATGAAATCGCGTAAAAGTTCTGATATGAAAAAGAGACTGTATCTGTCATTTGCCTGTATGTGGGCGATAATGATATTTTTTGCATTTTTTAGAGGGCAGCAGCTGGGCACGGTGATGAACCGCTATAACATGGCACTGGACACACTTAACATTCAGCAGCAGCATATTGGAAGTATTGTAACTTCCTTGAATGTGCTACATTTTAATGACTTGAGCGTGGGAGCTTTTGGCAATTATCCTGAGCTGCGCCAGCAAATAAGCCATATACTGCATGACAGGTATTCTCAAATTGCATCTTTATACCAAAATCTTTACAACTACCGAACCGTAGTTTTAACAAGCGGCATTTTGACTGATGAAGAAGCCGGCATACACCTAGCTATTTTAGATGAAATGTTTTTAAGGCTTAACTACTATTACATTCCAGCAGGAAATACAATGATGTCTGCCCTTTACTTGGGGGATTATGACGTGTTTACCGAAGCTCTTTTCATAAATTTTTCCCACGGCTATCACTTGACAAGGCTTGCTTGGGAAATTAGGGATAGAACCTTTGATTTTGTTGACTATATAAAGGATACCATGCTTTATTACGACCAAATTGAGGATGTAATTTTTAATGTTGCTACGGTGGTCGGTATTTCTGTTGCTATTTTGCTTGCAATGGTTTTGTCGCATTTTATACAAAAACAGCAAAATGCTTATGAAACCGAGCTAAAGCAAGCCTATGACGAGGTAAAGGCGGCATCTGAGGCAAAAACCAACTTTATCGCCAACACCAGCCACGAAATTAGAACTCCTATGAACAGCATTATAGGATATTGCGAGCTGGCAATGGATGACAATATTCCGAGCAAAACAAAAGATTATTTAGGCAAAGTTTTGATGAATTCAAAGTGGCTGTTAAATATAATTGGTCAGATTATGGACTTTTCAAAGATAGAAGCCGGCAAGACCGAGCTTGACGCCACGCCTTTTGATATAAACATGATGATTAGAGAAAGCCGTGGCACCGTGGCACATCAAGCAATCAAAAAAGGCATAGTGCTTGAGATTCACGTAGATACTCCCGAAAATAAGTTTATTGTCGGGGACTTTGTTAAGCTGACACAGGCGTATATTAATCTTTTGTCAAATGCAGTTAAATTTACAGACTCTGGCGGTGTCACCAGCAAGATTACAACGATTAGCCAGACCGAGGGCACTTGCACGCTATTGTTTGAGGTCGCTGACACTGGCATTGGCATGAACCCTGAGCAAATCAAAAAGATTTTTGAGCCTTATATGCAGGCAAATGCGAGCACCACCCGCAATTATGGCGGAACAGGGCTTGGGCTTTCCATTGCAACAAACTACATTCGCGCAATGGGCGGAGATTTGAAAGTTGAAAGCACGCCAAAAAAGGGCAGCAGGTTTTTCTTTGAGCTAACTTTTGATATGGTTGAGCGGATTGAAGAAATTGCAGAAAATGCAAACTATATCGAAAAGCCAATGTTTAGCGGTGAAGAAATATTGGTTGCTGAAGATAATGAAATGAATCAAGGGGTTATTTGTGAGCATTTAAGGCGTGTGGGGCTTGTGCCTGCGGTTGCTCAAGATGGGCAGATTGCTGTGCATATGGTCAAGGCGCGGAATGACGAGGGCAAGCCGCCTTTTGCCATGATTTTTATGGATTTGCACATGCCTGTTATGGACGGTATTGAAGCGTCGGCAATTATCAAAGGCATGGGGATTAAAACGCCAATTATAGCCGCAACGGCGGCAATGTTGACTGAGGGCAGCGAAACCTTGGCAGGCATTGCGGCTGATGGGCATATCAGCAAGCCCTTTACAGCAGAGGTGCTTTACCACACCCTGCTAAAATTCCTCGTTCCTGCATCTAAAGTTGAAATTTTAGAAACAAGAAGTCACAAAGAGCCTTCCGATGTAAAATTTATACAGATGTTTTACAAGCAAAACCATAATATTTGCAATGAAATATCAGGTGCTGTGAGTGCCGGCGACCTAGACGCCGCCCACCGCCTAGCCCACAACTTAAAAAGCAATGCGGATATGATAAAGGAAACCAAGCTGTGCCAGATAGCACAAGAGCTTGAAGATTCCTTGTCAAAACACCAGTTTTCAACTCAGCTGCTTGATGAGCTAAGTACAGAGTTTGATTTGGTAATCCAAAGAATAACTCCTTTGCTTGAAAAAAGCATCCCAGACGAAGCTTTGGCAAGTATTAGCCAAAGTGAGGCTAGTCAAATTTTTGATGAGCTTGAAATCCTCTTGACAAGCCGTAATGTGGATGCTCTAAAGTATATTGACAAACTTAAAACTCTACCGGGCACAGAGAAGCTTGTTGTGCATATGGAAAACTTTGACATGCTGGAGGCTTTAGATGCTTTATTGAAATTAAGAAGAATGCAAAAACCGCTGTAATGTAAGATTACAGCGGTTTTTATTTTACTAAATTCACTAAATTTCTTCTGAAAACTCATCCTCGTCGTCGCTAGAAAAGAATAGAACGTCGTCCCCTTCGTCATCTAACAGCCAATCGTCATCCATAATGTCCTCGTCACGCTTGGACCATTTTACAAGCCCAACAATAAGCACAGCCAAAAGGGCTGCAGCACCAACAATCACAAGAGCAATTACCGCAGGGTTTTTCCAGCAGCTTTTCTTCTTGTAGTAGTTACCGATAACTGGATAGCTCTTCAATTGTTTCTTGAATTTTTTCATGTTCATGAAAACACCTCACTTTGGTTTTTTTAGGGAATTTTTCCCGAATATTATGTTCATTTGCCTTAACGCCTTGATTCCATGCGTTTTAACAAAATTTCATACTCCTCATAGGCTCTTAAAATAATCTGCTTTTCATCGTTAAATTTAAGCAGATGAAAAGCTTCATGCTTTTTGTAAAAGCCTGCATCAGCAAAGTTTTCCTCGTGTTGAGGACGGCAAAAGAACGAACCCGAACTCATCAGGTACCAATGCACGGTTTTGTTTATGATGTCGTCAGGGTCAATGTCCCTCATGCCCTTGTCCCAGCCTCGAAAAGAATAGGAAGTTTTGCCAAGGTATTTCAAAATTTTGGCAACAACCCGCGACTCCTCCCGCACCTCGCGAATGGCGGCTTGGCGCAGGTTTTCGTCTTCTTCAAGCTGCCCCTTAGGGAGCACCCATCCAACATATTTTCTGCCTTGGTTTTTGTACAAAAGGAGTACCTTCCCTTTGTGAATCACCACTCCCCCACAACTTACAGTCTCAGCCATAATTGTCATCCTCTTATGAACTTACAGCACATATTAGTCCTATATAACTATTATAACCCTAATTACAAAATTTTTCAAGTACAAATTTATGAAATTTTCAAAAAATAAGGACGACCGCCCCCGGTCAACCTGGACTGTCAACCCCTAACCGAACAAAAAAGATAATGTGCGTTTATTATTTTCCATATCCTTCCTGAATTCAACTGGTGAAACATAGTGCTCCGATGTTGCAAAAATGCGGCGACCAGCTTCAGTAATGCCCTTGCGGTTGTCTTGCACTTTGATTAAAATTATTGACAAATGATTGAATATGAGATATAATAGGGGTATGGCTATATAGCAATTTAACCTATCTGTAGTTTCTAGACTGCACCAAACACGCCGCTTGACACCTGTTGTGCTTGGTTTGGTACGCGGGACAACAGTAGCTAAAATTGCTCTAAGGTCTGTCGACAGACCTTAAGCTAGCAATCGGGGGGTAGCGATATGGTTGAAAATCTTAAAAAGTTTGCTGGGTTGATTGTTGCGGTGATTGGCGTTTTTGGTCTTGGGGTTGTTGCGGGTGCTTATAGCGCAGCTGATGAGGGCGGCGGCTCGGAGCGGTTTTTAGCAAATTATGCACTTACAATATATAGCACGACATACAATAATTTTCCAAGTGATGAATCTAACGCCGTTATTCAGACCAGTGACGGCTTTATGTGGTTTGGCGGGTATAATGGGTTGTTTAGGTATGATGGTGCTGGGTTTACCATTTGGAACGCCTTGACCCCTGGCGGCTTTGGCTCGTCAAGCATCCGCGCGCTGTATGAGGATGCGGGTGGGGTGCTGTGGATTGGCACAAATGACAGGGGAATTGTGGCGTTTGAAAATGGCGAATTTACAGTTTATGACAGGGGAGATGGCTTGCCGTCAAACACCGTGCGTACTGTTACCAGCGACAGTGCGGGGCGGGTGTGGGGCGGCACGTCTGATGGGCTGTTTTACATTGATTATGCCCGCGGCGTCACCCCCGTGCCTCTTGATACGAATTTAAGGCAGTTTGTTACATCCTTGGCGGTTTATGGTTATGGCAATGTTTTTGCTGTGCTTAACAGCGGTGAGCTGTACATACTTACCGCAAGCGGGCAAACCTTGCGCTATCAGATGCCGGACAGGGCAAGGTCGGTTGTGCTTACGGGGGATGGGCGCATTGTTGTGGGCACTCACGTAGGCGATGTGCTTGTCTTGAGGTATTATGCTAATTCATTTGTATCATATACAATCTCAACACCCTTAGGCAGCATAGATTCATTGTTTGTGGATTCTAATGGGTTTATTTGGCTTTTGGCGGCAAATGGCATTGGGTTTTTGGATGGGGATGAAGTTTTTCACGATATGGGCAACCCCAACGGGGCGGGATTTTACACAGATATGTGGGAGGATTATCAAAGCGGCTTTTGGTTTACGGCAACAAGGGGCGGCATTGCAAAGCTTTCTCCTAGTGCTTTTACCAATGTAGATATTCTTATAGGCATAGACAGCGGCCCTACCAATGCGGTCGTGATGTGGCAGGATTTGACATTTATAGGCACAGATGCAGGCTTGATGATTTTTGATTCTTATTGGAACCCTGTGCATACAGGGTTTTCGGAATTATTTGATGTTCGTGTGCGCGGGCTTTTGGCTTGCACAGCAGGCTATGTGTGGCTGGCGACCCATGATGAATGGGGCGTTGTGCGCTACAACCCCGAACAGCGCACTTTTGTGAACTGGACACCTGATGACGGGCTGCTTACCGACCGCGTACGTTTTGTGCATGAAATTTCAAACGGCGTGATGGTTGTTGGCACGGCGGTGGGCGTTAATTTTATTATTGGTGACGAATTGGTAAATGTTAGAGATGTTTTTGGAATAAGGAATTTTATCAGAACACCTAGAATAATGGTTTTATCATCGGCATATACCTCTGACGGCACTTTGTTTCTTGGTACAGATGGGGATGGGATTTATGCCGTCAGCAGGCACGGTTATACCCGCTTTACTGAGGCTGATGGGCTTACAGGCGGCGTTGTGCTACGCGTTTTGTATGATGCCGGGCTTGGCGGCGTGTGGGTGGCGGCGTCGCCTGGGCTGTCGTTTATTGATTCAAATGGCTACATACATGTAATTGATAAAGTACCGCCATTTGCTTTTCTTGATATTATGCAGTGCGGGGATGATTTGTTACTTATGCACTCAGGCGCGATTATCCGCACAAACGCAGCAAGCCTTCTTGACCCCTACATCCCATTTGAATACACGGCAATTTACAGAAGCGTCGGGCGCACCCCCCTTGTCAATGCCAACGCGTGGAACATGCTAACCCCTGATGGGCGGCTGTTTTTTAACACGGATAGGGGCGTTATGATTTATAATCCTGACATTGAGCTAACAGATTTTATACCTTTTGCAGGTGTATCAGACATTCATATCGACGGTGTACGCCACACAAATTTTGCTGAGCGAATTATAATCCCAAGGGATGCGTACCGCCTGACGATTGAGCTGTCCCTTTTGTCATTTGGACTAAGCGGGGATACGGTGCTTAGGTTTATACTGTATGGGCAGGATTCTGAAATCAGCACCCTGACACAGGGCGACAACATGACCGTTTCGTACACAAACTTGCGCGGCGGCGAGTATATCCTGCGCGTGTGGACCCAGTGCCCCGCAGGCGGCATAGGCAATGCAATAGAAATTGAATTTTTTAAGGAACTTGCGTTTTTAGAGCATGGGCTAGCTAGGACGGCTTTGATTATTCTAGGATTTTTGGGAGTTGCCGCAATCACTTTTGCAATAACTAGATTCAGAACTCGCGCGCTGCAAGTACGTCAGGAGGAATACCGCGAGCTTATTATCCAGTCCCTAACAGCCATCGCCAACACCATCGATGCTAAGGACGAGTATACCAGCGGTCATTCCGTGCGTGTGGCCGCATATTCCGTGGAGATTGCACGGCGCATGGGCAAGGATAACGAATTTACCGAAAACCTGTATTACATCGGCTTATTGCATGATGTAGGCAAAATAGGAATACCAAATGAAATCATCAACAAGCCAGGCAAGCTGACACACGATGAATACGAATCCATGAAAACCCATACCACCATAGGTTTTGAGATTCTAAAGGGCATAACAGCCATTCCAAACCTAACCGCAGGTGCCATTGAGCACCACGAACGCTGGGACGGCAAGGGTTACCAAAACGGCATATCAGGTGAAAACATATCCCTGCAAGCCCGCATAATCGCCGTTGCCGATGCCTATGACGCCATGTCATCAGACCGCTCCTACCGCGAAGCTATGCCCAAAGATACCATAATAGAGGAACTTAAAAAATGCTCAGGCACACAATTTGACCCGCGCATAGCATCCATTACAATTGAGCTGATTGAAAATGGCGACTTTGAAAAGATAGACACTAAAAAGGTAACAAGCGGCTTATTTTAGGTTGAACTATTGATTGTCCTGCTTTCTGTAAACAAAACAAAAAGCCCGCACAATCTAGGGCGTGTTTGATAATCCCATTCAGCCATTTTTCGGTCGTCCTTTTTCGCTATATTTCATAGTCATATTCTTTCGCGCTTTCGTCGCCCTCATGCCTGTGACTTGCAAGGTGAAGTTCCTGAGTTCTAGTGCTTTCTTGGTACATCTGGGCAATGCCTGACTGGATTGCAGCGTCAATCCTCCCAATGCCTGCGCTCAGCTTATTGTATTGGTCATACACCCAATTGCCCGAAACTCGCATGGGATGCCTGCTCACAATCACTTCAAAATCAGCAGGTCCGCGCTCAACAACACCAATTTTTGTAAAATTAGTGTCAGCATCTAGGGCGCGGCTCAAATGTCCCTGCTCGCTCACCAGGGTATATCTGGTGCGGCGCAGGGCGTGCAGATTGTCCATGCCCACGGCAATGCGGGTCATGCTTGCTATGCTTTCACGCTCGCGGCGAAGTGCTGCTTCTTCCTCGTCTTCATTTTGCTCGTCTTCACGAGGAGTGCGGTTTTTGGGATTTGTATTTTCATCCAAAATAAGCTGGGTCAAAGTAGCTTCTTTTTCAGCATTTGCCTCTTCCCGCTTGGCACGGGTCTCATGAATCATGGCAATTTGGTTTGTAAAATTTTGTATGGTCAATGTGCGCATGGTTGAGCTCATTTCCCTATTGCTCACAACTTCCTGCATCCTTTCAGAAAGCCGCTCAATCAGTTTATCCTCCCGCTTACGGATTTGTTCCTCACGCTCGCGCAGCTGGGTGCGCATACGCACAATGCGCTCAATCCGCGCCCCACGCCCCTCAGCGCGGCTGCCCCCCTGTGTCAAAGTCCTAATACCGCCATCAAAATTTGCCTGTATATTCAATTTTGCCACCTCCATGTGGAAAATAGTCCCTATTCCCTAATCGGAAAAAATCTAAAAAAACTTTAGCTTGACATTTACAGTTTTATGGTGTATACTTGTGAAAAAATATTGGCTAGGGGTGCTTGTGAAGTTTTTGCAGGCTGAGATTATACCCTTTTACCTGATGCGGATAATGCCGCCGTAGGAAAGCGAAAGCTCTATTTCCCTGTGCCTAAATCTTTTATTGGAGGGGATTTTTTTATGGAAGATTTTATGAGAGAGGTTCAAACCTTTATGCGAAGCGACCTAGGGCAGTTTGTCGCTTTTGTGTTGGCAGCCGGCTTTTTTTTAATAGTGGTAGGGCTGTTGTTTAAGCGAACCAACATGAGTGTGCGAGCCATGACATATGCGGGGCTATGTCTATCAATTGCATTTATTTTGTCTAATTTTAGGATTATACAGATGGGATACGGCGGCTCGTCCACACCCATGTCCATGTTTTTTGTTACATTGGTTGGTTTTTTCTTCGGGCCTGCTATCGGCATTGTATCAGGGGTGGCGTATGGATTTTTGCAATTAGTTCAGCGAGCTTCTATCATTCACCCTATGCAGCTTTTGCTTGATTATCCCATGGCTTTTGGGATGCTCGGTTTGTCTGGCTTTTTTTGGAAAATAAAAGGCGGCCTGTATATCGGATTTGTCGTGGCAGTGATAGGCCGCTGGCTAATTCACACAATTGCCGGATGGCTGTATTGGATAGGCTTTGCCACGCCAGGTTCGCTATGGGCGTCTATTGTTTACAACAGTACCTACATCATTCCCGAAATGGTGCTGACTCTTGTTATTATTGCCATACCGCCTGTGCGAAATGCTCTAAACCATGTAAAACGGCGTATTGCTGAAGACGGTCTCTAACTCTACGACTTGCGGACAAATAGCAGATACGCTAAAGCCGCACCAAACAGGGCACCAGCCGCATTTATGCCAATGTCCATAAACATAAATGCACGACCTTCCACAAAAATCTGGTGCACCTCGTCAAATGCTCCATAGAGAGAGGCAACACCAAAAGAGTGCCAGAAAATCAGGGCTTTTTTCTCTGACAGATGTTTCATTACACCAACCAAACAAAAGGCAAGGGAGAAAAATACCGCAAAATGGGCACCTTTGCGCACCAAAAAGTGGAGAGTGTCGTCACTAAGCCAATATAGCCCGCCCAAAAGGCTTCTGATATGCTCTACAAAGCCCATGCTCGCCGCCCCTGACACATCCCCCTCCATAGACGAGGAGATGAAGATGCCCACAGTCACCAGCACCGTCAAAAACGTCCAAACATAAAGCCCTTTGGCACCTGTGCTCAAAGCGGCATACGTAAGGACAATGATTGTCAGCACCCCTCCTGCGACCCCCAAAAAATAGTAGTCAAAAGGGGTGTTTGCCATGAAAAGTCCAATTCCAAGCCAAAGCCAGCACATCCCCACGGTTTTAAGGTGGTAAATGGGGCTGAGCTCGGCATCACTTGGGCTTCGCTTTTTGGCTGAAAAGATGTGGATTGAAACTATTGTGCCTATCAAAGGGATTAGTATTTGCAGCCACCAAAAAGGAACCAGAGTGACGGCAAAAAACATGCCCGAAAACATAAATGCGCAGGTGCGCAGCTTGTAGCCTGTGGGCATGCCCCGTTTGTTGTAATAATTATCCAGATACGGTCCTAGGAATTTGCTGTTTATAAGCCACTGCTGCATTTTTGGGCTTGAATTTGCAAAGCACATTGAGGACAAAATTAAAAGCGGCGTGGTGGGAAGCCCCGGAATAAAGCGGTTTACAATCCCAATGACCAAAAACAACATCCCCAGCACGAAAAAAATTATCCTTTTCATTAGTTAGCTCCAGTCAGCTCCCAAAAATAAACTTGGTTATTTTTTTATCCTGCGCATTAGGATTTAATTTTAGCACCTGTTCCCGAATTTTGGCATGGGCGGCTTCTTTTGTGATGCCGTGCGCTGTCTCAAACACCTCACTACCAAAAAACCGCTCTGTGGTGCAAAAGGAGGTTGCCGCCCACTGGGAAAACCTTTCATCCGTACCAAAAACAGTAAGGTACATGCCCATTTGAAGCTCGGTCAAAGCCTTGTCAAATGCGGATTTGTCGTCTTTTGAAAAGCCTGCATGTTCTTTAATGAGGGGCACAGGCAAGACCTCGGCACCTGCCACAGCTTCATAAATACGCTTCGCGTTATGACTGATTTTGCCATCTGCATAAGCTTCCTCAAAGGTGGCGTCCCCGCGCCGTGTTGCCAAAAAATAGGGATACCACTCCTTAGTAATAAACCCGCTTTTTTTGAAAAATAGCTTGCCATAGGCAATGTCGTCCCGCTCGTCAAGGACGCGGACGCGCCACTCCCACGGGTCGGTCTCGGGGTCGCCATTATGCCACTCGACAGGTGTCTGATAAGGGGGCATCTTGCCCCACGACCAGTTAATGACAGCATAAATGCCCTCGTCATTGCCCCCGCCCATGGAAAACCCCGCATCTATTAGGCTTTCAACAAAATCTTCATAGCAAAAAATCATGTTCTCATCCTTTCAATTTAGAAAAGCAACTATCATTTCGCGCCCACCACCCTGTCACCCCGGGCTTGACCCGGGGTCCCCTCGGTTTAGCCGAACGTACCTTCGCTGCACAAGTCATTCGGCTACCTTGATGGGACCCCGGGTCAAGCCCGGGGTGACGGCACTTTGAGGCTCTCGTCCCTAATCTATTCTGTTGACCCTAGCCGAACCACTAGTATTTTGCGCAAGCCTTGGCAAGCCGCGGTAATACAGCCTGCTTGAGCCGCTTGCCCTCACATCAATGTAGTCACCTGCATAAACATAAGCCCTTGTTGAGCCTGAAAGCGACATAAGCACGTCTCTGACATGAAGCTCGCGCCCGCGAAAGGATGATGAGCCCGATAATGATGCCTCCATAACATCCACCCTGCCATAAAGGCTGGCATTTGACGACCCTGACATATTCACATGCAGCCTGTCCACCGCCAAAAATAAATCCACACTGGCAGAGCCGCTAAGGTTAAGCTCAAAGGCGTCAACCCTTATATCATCCCATCCATAAGCCACCGCTGCACCTGAAAGGTTCACATAATCCAAAAAAGGTGCCTCGATATAAAGCCTTGGAGCTGTGCCGTCAAAGTTAATTCCGCCTCTGGTGCCAACCACCAAAACTCCATTTCGGTTAACATCTACTGTAATATTTTCAAACAAATTCTCATGGGTTACAATGCGCACTGAATATGTGTCAGAGCGCAAAAAACTAACCTCATACACGCCGCCGGCTGAAACACCGCTAAACCCTGTGTGCTCGAAACTTTGGCTAACAATGTCCCCACTGCCCCGCACAATCAAAACGCCGTCTCTGCCCCCGCCGCAAGCCGCCAAAACCATGACCATGACAGCCAGCGCGAACAAGCCTAAAATAAATCTTTTCATAAACAAATTCCCTCTCTTTGCTGTTTGCTACATATACGCAAACATTTTTCATTAGGTCTGGTAATTTTGAATAGAATTGTTGTAAAGCGTTTTGCGAGGTTAAGTGTATGGAAAAAAAGTATAAGGACATTCCTGAGCCTTTTTTAGGCTTTTTGATGCAGGGCAGGGAGCCTTTGGCATTTGACACAGAAAGCCACTACAGCGACCTGATGTTTTTGGCGGCAGTGCTCGCTTTGTGTGACGAATAATGGGCACCGCCGCCGCACGCCTCACCTTATTAGAACAGCTTTTGAGGATACTCGCCCGCATTTATGAGTTTTGCAATACTCTCCTTCGCGATTTCAACATCGGGCTTGTAAGTTACGCCAATCCAGCGGTCTTTGGGGTCCACAGGCAATACTTTCATGGTAGCCACCATTTCTAGAATAAGGCTTTTGACGATTAAAGTCAAAAAATATTCCGCATCAATATTATCTTTGACATAGGTTTCATAAAACTTGCCAAAGCCTTTTTCAATTTCGTCAAAGACTTTGGGGGTGAAGGCAAAGGCAAGCATATTGACTATAGAATCATCGGGCAAGGGATGGTAGCCTGTTTTTGGGTCTGTATAGCCAATTTGCGCGCCTGTTTTTTCGATATTTCGCACTTCCCTAATGTCTTCTACAAAGCCTGCGTCATCCACCAAGCACACAGCACGATTCACCGAGCCGTGGTCAGAGATGGTCTCTGACAGCCTGTGCCCAGGCATGGCAAATGAAAAGCCTTTAGCTTGAGTTGTCAAAAACTGGTACATACTCTCAAAAATGCCCCGCCCGTAAAAGTCGTCAGCAGAAATTACCATAAAAGGCTCATTTACCGCGTGGCGGGCTGCCCACAGGGCGTGGCAGGTGCCCCAGGGCTTTGTGCGCCCTAGAGGTATGGCAAAGCCCTCAGGCAAATCCTCCATGTCCTGAAAAGCAATAATAACCTCAGCACCTTTTATTTTTGAGCTAACTTTTCGGACAAACTCTGCTTGGTTTTCTTTTTTGATTACATACACAATCTTGTTAAAGCCTGCACGTATGGCGTCATACACGGAAAAATCGCATATAACCTCGCCGTTTGGTGAAACGGTTTCCACAACTTTTTGACCCTCCACCGCGCCAAAGCGGGAACTAAGACCAGCAGCTAAAACCACAAGGGTTGCATTCATTTTTCAAACCCCCTAAAAATCATTTATGATTTCTTTGTTTAATTCTTTCAAAATTTCAATGGCAAGCTCGGTGCCGTTTACCCAGTCATTTAGGCTTGCAATGGAGTTTGGGCTGTGGACATAGCGCGTGGGATGCCCAATAACAATGGTGGGCACACCAAGATTTGACAGGTGTATTGCCGAGCCGTTTGTGCCGCCGCCTGTGCGCACCGCCTCTTGAACAGGTATGCCCTGTTTTTTGCCCACATCAAGGGCAAGGCGCAAAAAGCGCGGGTGGGTGACCATGGCTTGGTCGATATGCCTAAGCATTGGACCTTTTTTAAGTACGGTTTGTGCCAAATCTTCACTCATAAATGTGTCATCCGCAGGTGTACCCTCAAAACAGATGGCAAGGTCAGGCTTTACGCGGTTTGCCGCCACCCGCGCCCCGCGGATGCCGTTTTCCTCCTGCGAAGTGAGAACCCCCACAACATTCACATTTAGAGGAATGCCCCCAATTTCATTCATAATGTGCAAAACAGACGCGCATCCAAGACGACAATCAAATGCCTTTGACATGATTATGTCATTAGCTTCATCATGAACAAATGTGGAATACGGCACAATTGGCGAGCCTATAGCAATTCCAAACTTTTCCATAGCTTCCTCTTTCGAGCTCGCCCCCACATCAATGCTCATTTCGGATATGTGAGTCAACTGCTCTTTCTCCCCTTTGAATCCGCCAGAAAAATGGGGTGGGGTGGAGGAGATTATCCCCGGAATTAATTTGCCGTGAATATTCCTAATCAGCACCTTTTGCGCCATCACGACCTGTGATAGCCATGTGCCTAAAGTGATAAAGGCAATTGTGCCATTTTTCTTAATAGCCTGCACCATAAAGCCGACCTCGTCGGAATGGGCGTCAACCATAACGGTGGGCAGGTCAGGATTTAGCTGCCTTGAATAGATGTAAAGGTTTCTAGTGGAATCTTCAAAAGTTTCCGTGCCAGGCACCAAATCCTTTGCAAGCTTCACAACATCATCCTCAAAGCCGGGCGCACCAAAGGCACTGGATAAAGCCTTAATCATATCAACTGGATTCATAAAATCACCTCGAAAAATGTAGTTTTTAATATAGCCTTATAATCATATCGTAAAAAACATTGCTTGTCAATTGATTTTGTGATATAATCTTATATTATTCGTTGGAGGTGCATTATGAGCAAATACAATTTTAAGCAGATAGAGGCGAAATGGCGGGAGGAGTGGGAAAAAGTGGACATTAATCCTCCTGACCCTGCCAAGGAGAAGATGTATGTTTTGGACATGTTTCCATACCCTTCGGGGGAGGGGCTGCATGTGGGGCATTGGCGGGGCTATGTGCTAAGTGATGTGGTAAGCCGCAAGGAGCTTATGAAGGGCAAATACGTTATTCACCCCATGGGCTGGGATGCCTTTGGGCTGCCTGCGGAAAATTTTGCCATTGAGAACAATGTGCACCCTGAGGCGGCCGTGAAAGAGAGCATTGTGCGGTTTAAGCGTGAGCTTGAAGAAATTGGAGCATTATATAATTGGGAGATGGAATTAAATACCACCGACCCGAATTTTTACAAATGGACACAATGGATTTTTGTGCAGATGTTTAAGAAGGGGCTGGCTTATGAGAAGGAAATGCCCCTTAATTGGTGCGGCGAGTGCAAGGTGGTGCTGGCGAATGAGGAGGCGGCAGGCGGCGAGTGCGACCGCTGCGGCTGCCCGACCACCAAAAAGAACTTGCGCCAATGGATGCTGAAAATAACTGAATATGCTGACAGATTGCTTAATGATTTGGAAGGGCTTGATTGGCCTGAAAAGACCAAGAAAATGCAGGCGGAGTGGATTGGGAAGTCCTATGGGGCAAAGATTGATTTTAATGCAGGCGAGCATACGATTACCGCCTTTACCACCCGCCCTGACACGCTTTTTGGCGCGACCTTCATCACCCTTGCCCCTGAGCATGAACTGGTGGACAAGCTCACCACCAAAGCTAAGCGGGATGCCGTGGAGCAGTATGTTAAAGATGCTTCTACTTTGTCAAATGTTGACAGAATGGCAAGCAAAGAAAAAACAGGCGTATTCACAGGCTCATATGCCACAAACCCCGCAAATGGCGCGAAAATGGAGATTTGGGTGGCGGATTATGTCCTAGCCGACTACGGCACAGGCGCGATAATGTGCGTGCCCGGGCATGACGAGCGCGACTTCGAGTTCGCCACAAAATTCAACCTACCCATAGTTGAAGTAATCGTAGGGGACGTCCCAGGCCGTCATCTCACCGCCGCTTATACGGGTGGCGGCACTATGGTTAACTCAGGCGATTATAACGGCATGGACTGGAAAGAAGGCGGCGAAGCAATTACAAACGACCTCGCAAAACGGGGCATAGCTGAGAAAACCGTCAATTTCAAACTCCGCGACTGGGTTTTTTCCCGCCAACGCTACTGGGGCGAGCCTATCCCGCTCATTCACTGCGACGCCTGCGGCACAGTAGCCGTCCCAGACAGCAACCTGCCCGTGCGCCTGCCATATGTTGACAGCTACAAACCCACCGACACAGGCGAATCCCCACTTGCCCTGATTGACGAGTGGGTCAACGTGCCCTGCCCCGAATGTGCCAAACCCGCCAAACGGGAGACCAACACCATGCCTCAATGGGCGGGCTCAAGCTGGTATTTCCTGCGTTATGTTGATGTTAACAACCCTACGGAGCTGATAAGCAAGGAAGCCATGAAAAAATACATGCCTGTTGACTATTATGTGGGCGGCGTGGAACATGCGGTGCTCCACCTGCTCTATGCCCGTTTCTACACCAAATTCCTCTACGACATAGGCGTGGTCGATTTTGTCGAGCCCTTTACCCGCCTGTTTAACCAAGGTATGATTAACAAAGATGGCAAAAAAATGTCAAAATCAAAGGGCAACGCCGTGTCGCCCAATGATATTGTAGAAAAATATGGAATTGATACTCTTAGAATGTATATCCTGTTTGTAGGTCCGCCCGAACTAGACGCAGAGTGGTCTGATGCTGGGCTTGAGGGCGTGCACCGCTTCCTAAACAAGCTCTGGCGGCTGGTGGCAGATAGGGGACTGTCCCCCGCACTTGGGGACTGTCCCCGGGCTACACCCTGCGAAAAAATCCGCCACAAAATGGTAAAAGACATAACATGGCGCGTGGACAACCTATCCCTAAACACCGCAGTTTCAGGCTTTATGGAATACACAAACAAATTAGGAGAAATTGCCCGAAATAATGGCACGGTGGCAAAAGAGACCCTTGAAGCACTAGTGACCATGCTTGCCCCCTTTGCCCCCCACGTAGCCGAGGAGCTGTGGCAAATTCTCGGGGACAGTCCCCAAAACCATGGGACAGTCCCCTCTGTGTTCGCAAACCCATGGCCAACCTTTGACGAAGAAAAAACCATAGACGACACCATAACCATGGTAATCCAAATAAATGGCAAGCTCCGCGCCGACATGCAGGTGCCAGCAGATATTGACAAAGACGCCGCCATAGCTTTAGCCAAAGAAACCATAGCCACCCGCCTAGAAGCCCAGACCATTGTAAAAGAAATCTTCGTACCTAAAAAGCTGGTAAATTTTGTTGTGAAATGAAAAATACTCGAAATTTTACAAATCAAAATGTATTACCATATCAGCATAGCATCTCCAAAACTAAAGAATCGGTATTTTTGCTCAATTGCCTCATTGTAGGCGTTTAGGATGTTTTCGCGACTAGCAAGGGCAGAGACCAGCATGATTAGGGTGGATTCGGGGAGGTGGAAGTTGGTGATTAGGCCGTCCACAGTTTGGAAATTGTGCCCAGGGTAGATAAACATGCCTGTGTAGCCTGTGGAGGGGGTGAGGGTGCCGTCAGGGGTGGTGCAGGTTTCTAGGGTGCGGACAGCGGAGGTGCCCACGCATATGACGCGCCCGCCGCGGGCTTTCGTGGCGGTGATTAGGGCAGCTTGGTCAGGGTCTAGGACATAAAATTCTGAGTGCATTTCATGCTCTAGGATATTGTCGGTTTTGACTGGGCGGAAGGTGCCAAGCCCTATATGAAGGGTTATATTTGCTATGGTTATGCCTTTTTGCTTGATTTTTTCAAGCAATTCTTCGGTAAAGTGCAGTCCTGCTGTGGATGCGGCAGCTGCTCCTGCTTCGCTTGCATATACCGTTTGCAGGCGTTCTTTGTCCTCGAGCTTTTCAGTGATATATGGCGGCAGGGGCATCTGACCCAGCTCGTCCAAAATCTCCTCAAAAATGCCGTTATAGTCGAATTTTACAAGGCGATTGCCGTCCTCTTGCACTTTCACTATTGTTCCCAAGAGCTTTCCATCACCAAAATTTACCACAGCCCCTTCCACCATGCCGCGCCCAGGCTTTACAAGACTCTCCCATATATTATTGCCTTTGTTTGCAAGAAGTAAAAACTCGGCAGCACCCCCTGAAGGCTTTTGCCCCATCAGCCGCGCAGGAATCACCTTTGTGTTATTCACCACAAGGCAGTCATTAGGCTCCAAAATGTCCAGCACATCAGTAAATGTGCCATGGCGGGTCGCCCCCGTCTTCTTGTCAAGCACCAAAAGGCGTGATGCCGCACGGTCACGAAGGGGCGTTTGGGCGATTAGCTCTTTTGGCAATTCATAGTAAAAATCCTTTTTATTCATCTAAACTCCTTTTAGCAATTCTTGTGCCCAAAAAATGATGCGAGTACCATCAGGACAAAGGCTATAACGGGGCTTATCGCCATGTTTATTGTTCCTGGCAAGGCTGATTGCAAAGAGCCCGCAAAGCGCATTAGGGGTAAGAAATAGAATTGAGATATTATATTTGGCCAGTCAAACTAGGAGGATTAAGGCTTTAAGGGTCCAAGATGTCCATTTCGCGCTCAGCCAGCCAAAGACAACCCACATAGCTGGCTGCGGACGGCCGGGGGTGTTTGTCCCTACAGTTTTGTCTTTCCGAAATATTCAGTTAGCATTAGGATTAGGGCGGATGAGCCTAGGGCGGCGTCCATTATCCCAAAGGGCATGAAGTCGAACATTTTGATTATTGCGAGGGCGCATGTGAATATTGACAGGGCAAGCCCCCATTTTAGGTTTTTTAGAAGCCCCACAGCACCGATTATTCTGAGTATGCCCAAAATAACCCCGCCGATTACAATTTCTGGCGGCGGCGGTTCAAAAGGGATAAAATCAGGAATCTGTGCACCCAGCCACACAGGCAGGGCGGAAAAAAGCCCGGCAATCTCGATTAAACCGTGGGTTATTATTATAATCGCCGCTATTTTATATCGCTTCATTATCCAACCTCCTTTTTGTAGATGTAGCTGACTTTCTCGTAGTCCATTGTTTGTTCATAGAATTTATGAGCATCTGTCCTTTGCAGTCCCGATGCTAAAACAACACAGTCTGCGGCACATTTTTTGGCGTATTCTTCAATAAACGAAAGCAGCAAGCCGCCAAAGCCTTGGCTTCTCATTTTATGGTCTGTCACCAGTTCATAAACCCAAATATGCTTTTTATGGTAAAGATTGGTCATGACGGCAATGCCTGCATATGCGGCAGCTTGACCTTTGTTAAACAGGCAAAACATCTGATAGCCGGCAGGAATCATGGTCCCTATAAGCTTGCGGCACTCGTCAAGACCAAGATGCGGGCGCAGCTGGCAAATAATAGGAAAAACCTGCTCCAAATCATCCAGCCCTATCTCTTTAATTTCGACCATAAAGCCTCCTAAATATACGTGATTTCTACGCCTGTATAATAAAACATTAGAATTTGCTTGAAATTGTAGCCAGCCTCTGCCATGGCACGCGCGCCGTGTTGGGACATGCCCACACCATGGCCCCAGCCGCGCCCTTCAAGGTGGATGTGGTAGCCATTTGACAAAACACGCCCCGATTGTCGCTGCAGGGGGGCTTCGGGGGCTGTGGGCATGGGGAGAAAGCCCATTTGGTGCGCCCCAAAAATAACATGCCCTAAGTCTACATCCCCGTTTGTGGATGCTAGATTTTTAACGGCTTTACGGACTTTTTTGCCGTCAGCTCCAATTATGTAAATGTAGTAATCTTCCAGTTCAATTTGCGGCTCGTCAGGCACATCAGGTGCCGCCTGCCAGCCTGCCGTGCCATCTACAATGGTGAACATTTGGCTGCGCAGCGAGCCTTCGGGAGTGCTTGCGAAGAAGACGCGCACATTGTCACCACGGACGGTGTGGGTGCCTGTTTGCCCATGGACAATTAACTGCAGCACCCGCCCATGGTCGTTTTTCACAAGTTCGATATGGGTTGCATGACCGATATTTACATTGGGATTATTAGCAAGAATTTGGTTAATTTGGCTTAAAGTTATGGTGCGGCTCCAGTACAAATTCGGGCTTCCTGTGTGAATTTCTTGCACCGAGCGCAAAAAGGGCAGGGCAGTGACCCACACATCCTCAGAATTTGCCGTAAAACCGCCAGCGCAGGAAGAATACACAGCCTCAATCAACCTGCCCTCATGTAAAATCACAAGCCCTGTTGTGTCAAAAACCGCCTGTGTGGAATTTGGATGCTCACGCGCCACACCTGAATAAACCTGAGAAAACACCGTGTCGCAAAGGTCATAATTGCGCCCTGCCCACGCATTTCTGCGATGGAGGGTGAATGTGCGGGCAGCCACCGCCTGGGCGCGCACCGCCTCAATATGCCACAAAGCGGGCATTTCTGAGGGCACAACGCTTATAAGATATTCATCCATATGTATAATATTTACAGCAGTGATATTTTCACCGCGAAAGCGGGAAAGCTCAATAACTCCGCGGTACTGCCGAACGCCAAGGTCTGTTATACCGCTAAAATCCCTCAGTTGCAGATTGTATTCACTAATCAAAACAATTTCGCCATTTGTCGAGAGCTCAATGCGCCGTGTATTGTGTTCGATAGGTATAGCACTCATAAGATAGGCATATTCAGGGGACACAAACAAGCCCCACATGCGGTCTGCCAGCTGGGCGGGGATGGCATTTGGCAAATAAACCAAGGCAGCCTGGGCTTCAAAAAGTGTGGCAAAAACCATGGGAATCTGGGCAAATTGGGCATAAGACGGTCTGGCTGTAAAATGCCCGCTTGTGCCAAGCACCCCCATAGAGTGAAAATGCCCGCTTTCAAACATGCCCACCTCAAGTCCCTGAGAATACACGTTTATGTGGGGACGCTCAAGAAAATACTGCTCAAGCCCAACCCGCAAAAACCCATCAAATTCCATTGCAAAAAGACTGCGCCCTCCTACTCCCACAAGAGCAAAGCACAGCAAAACAAAAACTATTCTTTTGAACAAAAAATCACGCTCCTAATTTGTCGAAAATTCCTCAGCAGGTGCTGGCTCGCCATCTTGATGAGTTCTTTTGTCAATTTCCAAATCCTCAGTAACCTCGTCAGCAAAATCAGCCAAATAACTCTCCAAATGGTCAACTTTTGCCTTTACAGCCCTAAAGTCGTCATGCTCAACCACTTTAAGGTATTTTTGAATCACCATTCCATATTCATACTCAAAGTCTGCCAAAATCTTTCTTTGGTAGTTTATGGAATCGAAAATGTCGCTTAGTTGCTTTGCCGTGTTTTCGCGGATAATGCGGCTTTGGTTTTTGGCGTTGGCAATGATGGTGTCCGCGTGCTGCTGAGCCGAAATTATGGCGTTTGTGATGGCTTTGTCCTTGGACTTGTACGCCGCAATCTGCGCTTCAAGCCCTGCAATGTAGTTATCCACTCCATTGGGGTCATATCCTTTTTTTACCAATTCAAATCGTCCTGACATAATATTCCTCCTATTTTATGTATCCTTTCTATTATAACACTTTTTTGGAATCTTTCAAGAACAATTTTGTTACAATTTAGCTTATAATTTAGATTGGGTCAAAATGAATGGTGATGTCAACGCCCAAATCCGCAAAAACCTTAGCTTCTATGGACTTTGAAATTGCAAAACATTCCGTCAGCGGGGTGTTTTTGTCCACTTCAATGTGAATTGTGGCAATATTTTTTTGCGCGCCGTAATTGTGCACAGCCAAATCATGCACACCTAAAACTCCCTCGTGCGAGAGGGCTAAAGCCTCAATCGCGCTGGTTATTTCTGGCTCAGCAGGCTTGCCGATAAGTGCTGAAACCGACTCTTTTGCCGAAGAATAGCCTTGGTACAAAATAAACAGCGATACCAAAAGCCCAGCATACCCATCTGCATAAATCCCCAAAAAATGCGCCAAAAAGATGGCTGCCACCGTGAAAGCCGAAATAACACAGTCAATTCGGGCATCCTTGGCAACTGCAATCAAGGCATTTGAGCTTATTTTTTTACCCAGCCTATTGTTAAAAATATACATCCAAAGTTTCACAAAAAAACCAAAAACTAAAATCCCCACAGCCACCCATGAAAAATAAAGAGGCTCAGGGTTAAAAATATTCATGATAGACGTGCGGGCAAATTCAAAGCCAATAAACACCATAACCATGGAGATTATAAGCCCTGCAATCTCCTCCATGCGCCCGTGCCCAAAGGGATGCTCTGTGTCGGCGGGCTTGGCAGCCACCTTAAAGCCCACAATAGTCACAACAGAGCCTGCAGCATCTGTAAGATTGTTAAAGGCATCCGCCATAACAGCCACAGAGCCAATAAAAAGCCCAACTACAAGCTTCACCACAAATAATAGTACATTTAAGAATATGCCTATAATGCCGCTTAAAAGCCCATAGCCTGCGCGGCTTCTGGGCTTTTTTTCGGCTTTCTTCACACCCATGGGGCAATGCGGGCAGCAATATCGGCCTTTGGCGCGACCCCCGCAATTTTGTCAACCACTTCACCGTCTTTGAAAAAGACCAAAATAGGCACGCCCCGCACACCATATGCCTTTGCAATGCTTTTGCATTGGTCAACATCCATTTTTACAATGCTTGCCGAATCCCCAAGCTCGCCTGAAAGTTCGTCAAGAATTGGGGCAAGCACTTTACACGGCGCGCACCATGTAGCAAAAAAATCCACAACCACCAACTTCTGCGAGCCCAAAACCTCCCGTTCAAACTCAGCTTCACCAATTAACCTTAGCATAATTTCCCTCCAAAATCATCTTTGGATTATTCTACCACATTTTTTTGCAGGCGTCAACCTATCTAAACCAAATTTCTAAAGCTCTACGCGCCATGTCCGCAAAGCCCGCTCTGTCCACGGCTTCTTCCACAACAATATTTGTGCGCCCAATTTCTTCACCTTCGTAGGTGTAAATCACTTCCCCGACAACTGCACCAACCTCTACGGGTGCCGCGACTGAAGTCTGCATAGCAATAACCTTTTCAATCTCAGTATTATTGCCTTTTTCAGTAACATTGCTAATAGTATCAGCCACCATCACCGCCACGGTTGGTAGAACCCCTTTGGTCACAGGAATCTCCCCAATAACAGTCCCCGCAAGCTCCCCTCGCACCACCTTAAAATTGGCAAAGCCATAATCAAGCATTTTCATGGTCTCTTGAAAGCGCAGTGCCGAATTATCCGCTCCCATAATGACTGCCACAAGCTCCATATCGCCGCGCACAGCTGACGCGGACAGGCAATACAACGCCTCGCCTGTGGAGCCCGTCTTTAGCCCTGTTGTGCCGTCATACCAGCGCACAAGCTTATTGGTATTGGTCAGTCCAAACTCGCTTTCGCCCCGCGGCGTCTTGTGAATGATGGTATCCATCCAAATTGTCGCTTTTTCCCGCACTTCTGGGTGGCTGTTCAAAAGCTCTCTTGACATTATGGCAATGTCTTTTGCAGTTGAAAAATGCCCCTGAGCGTCCAGTCCGCAGGCATTTCTAAAGCTGGTGTTTTCCATGCCCAGTGCCTGAGCTTTTTTGTTCATCAAATCAACAAATGACTCCTCACTACCACTAACAAATTCTGCCAGTGCCACAGAAGCGTCATTGGCACTTGACACAATAACAGCCTTTAATAAATCGCGCACAGTCTGTTTTTCGCCCACTTCAAGATAAATTTGGCTGCCGCCCATTGAGGCTGCATGCTCGCTGGTGGTCACCATATCGTCCCAGCCAATGCGCCCCTGCGCAAGAGCCTCATAAACCAAAAGTATGGTCATAACCTTAGTAACCGAGGCGGGAGCGCGACGCTCCGAGCCGTTTTGCTCAAAAATAATCTCGCCGCTGGATAGCTCCATGATGACAGCCGACGGTGCGTCAATGGTCAGGGCAAGTGGCCCGCGCCGCTCGCTGGCGTGGACACTTCCGGCTGCCACAATTGTGGTAATTAATGTCAAAGCAGTTATTTTAATCAGTTTTTTCATATTCATCTCTCCTTTTTTCTCATTATTTGCATTTTTCGCTTTACAATCCTAGGGAAAATTTGTTATAATGTCGAAATGATGAATATTATTTTGCACAAACCTGAAATTCCTCATAACACAGGTGCCATTGCCCGGACATGTTTTGTAACGGGCACCAAGCTCCACCTAATTCACCCGCTGGGCTTTCATTTGGACGAAAAATCCGTAGCACGGGCGGGGCTGGATTATTGGCATCAACTAGGGGTTATGGAGTATTTGGATTTTGACGATTTTATGGCGAAAAATCCTGATGCTCGGATTTGGCTTGCAGAGACTAGGGCAGGCATCAATTACTCAGATGCCCAGTATGCTGCGGGGGATTTTATCATGTTTGGCAGCGAGACAAAGGGCTTGCCCCCAGAGCTTATGGACAAATATTCTGGTCAAATTATCAACATTCCCATGAAAGATGTGGGGCGGTCGTTAAATTTGTCCGTATGTGTGGGCATAATACTATATGAAGCATTAAAACAGACAAACTTCGGAGGAATAAAATAATGTGTGGATTTGCTGGATTTACCGTGGGGGCACACGGCTCGCGCTCTGTGGACGAGCATAAGGAAATTATTGTAAAAATGACTGAAAAAATTGCCCATAGAGGTCCTGATGGTGATGGGATTTTTATTGATAGGGGCGTTGTTTTTGGGTTTCGCAGGCTTGCTTTTTTGGACTTGGAGCATGGGGAGCAGCCCATGCGCACGGGCTGCGGGCGGTACACCATTGTGTTTAATGGTGAGATTTACAACTACAAAGCCCTGCGGGACGAGCTTATAGAGCAAGGCTATAATTTTAATACAAACTCTGATACAGAGGTTATTTTGAATTTGTATGCTCAGCATGGTCAGGCGTGCCTGAACATGCTGCGCGGCATGTTTGCCTTTGTGATTTATGATGCCCAAACAGGCGGTATTTTTGCAGCAAGGGATTATTTTGGCATTAAGCCGTTTTATTATGGCATGTTTGGCGGGCAGATGCTGTTTGCCTCAGAAATCAAGGCCTTACTTGAGCATCCTGATTTTGAGCGGGCTATCAACCCTGCTGCCCTGTCGGCTTATTTGTCATTTCAATATTCTGTGCTGGATGAGAGTATGTTTAAGGGAGTGTACAAGCTCCCTCCCGCCCATTTTATGCGCTTTTGCGGGGGCGAGGTGCAGATTGAAAGATACTGGCAAGCCGAATTTACACCTGATAAAGGGGTTAATGTGAATTTGCCTAATGTGGTGGATGAGATTGTAAATCGGATTGATGATGTAGTGGGGGATTCGGTGCAGGCGCATTTGGTGAGTGATGTGCCCATTGGCTCGTTTTTGTCAAGCGGGGTGGATTCAAGCTGGCTTGCGGCGCGGTTTGGCGGGGACGCCACATTTACTGTTGGTTTTGATTATGAAGGCTATAACGAGATTGAATATGCCGAGGAATTGTCAAAGGATTTGGGAATTGTCAACCATAGCAAGCTTATAACCACTCAGGAATATTGGGATAATTTGGGAAATATACAGTATCATATGGACGAGCCCCTGGCGGACCCTGCGGCGGTTGCCTTGTATTTTGTGAGCCAAGTGGCAGCACAGCATGTAAAAGGTGTGCTAAGCGGCGAGGGGGCTGACGAGCTTTTTGGCGGTTACAATATTTACCAAGAGCCGCTGGCACTCCGCACCATCACGTGGCTGCCAAGATTTGTGCGCCGCGGGATTGGGGCAGTTGCCCGTAAGCTGCCGAATTTTTGGGGCCGCAACTTTTTGATTCGTGGCTCCCAAAGCGTGGAGGAGCGGTATATTGGCGGTGCAAAGATTTTTAGCGAAAAGGAGCGGGACGAGATTTTGCGTGACAAAAGCCACTCGGTCCCCACAAAGTCCATTACTGCGCCATTTTATGACAAAACCAAAGGTTATGATGATATTACCAAAATGCAGTTTATTGACCTGCACATGTGGCTGGTTGGCGACATACTATTGAAAGCCGACAAAATGACCATGGCGCACTCCATTGAGGGGCGTGTGCCCTACATGGACAAAGAGGTGTTTAAGGTGGCAGCCGCCCTGCCCGTAAGCCTGCGCGTCACCAAACAAACCACAAAACACGCCTTTAGAAAAGCCGCCGCAAAGCACCTAAAGCCCAAATGGTCCGAAAAAAAGAAGTTGGGCTTTCCCGTGCCAATCCGCCTATGGCTTAAAGAGGACTTTTACTACGCCAAAGTTAAAGCCGCCTTCACATCAGACGCAAGCCGCGAGTTTTTCAACACAGACGCCCTACTAAAAATCCTAGACAAACACAAACTAGGCAAAGCCGACAACAGCCGGAAAATCTGGACAGTATACACATTCCTGCTATGGCACGAACAGTTTTTTAATTGATAATTGATAATTGATAATTGCAAAGCAAGGGGGTGCAAGGTTTGCCTACATTTGAGGAAATTATAATTAAATATGACAAAATGATTTTTAACCTTGCCCGCCGCCTGATGGGAAATGCTGACGACGCCCAAGACGTGGCACAGGAGGTTGCCATTAAGGTTTACAAAAATTTGCATAAGTGTAAAGGTGAGGAATATCTTGCGGCATGGATAAGTAGGATTACTCATAATGCCTGTATGGACGCCCTTAGGAAGAAAAAGGGGAAAAAGACTGAATCTCTTGACGAGTTTATGGAATTTGACGGGGATGAGTTCGGCAAGCAAATTCCAGCTACTGACAGCACACCTGAGGAGCTGCTACTCCAAAAAGAGGTTAGCAGCCAAATAGAGGATGCGCTGACAAAATTACCCATTATGTACAGAACATTGGTAATTTTACGGGATGTGCAAGGGTATAGCTATGAGGAAGTGGCAGAAATTTCAGGGCTTGCGCTGGGCACTGTGAAGTCGCGGATTTTTCGAGGGCGGGGGAAGTTGAAGGAAACACTACTCGAACTCATGAAACAAAATTGAAACAAATCGCGTCTAATAAAGTATGAGGTGATTTTGATGAAAGATTGGGATAAGGCTTTATCGTTATATGTGGACGGCGAGCTGTCATTGAGAGAGCGTGCCGAGGTCGAGCGTGCCCTTGACGAGCACGCTGATTTGCGTGCAAAATATGAAAACCTGAGGACCATTCGCGCTTCACTTCGCAATCTGCCTGACCATGACATGCCCTTTGGGCTGCATGAAAAAATGTTAAAAGCTGGCAGCCAAAAGAAAAGGCGACTGCCAAAAATTGGTAAGGTTGCTATCTCTTTTGGCGGGGCGGCAGCGGCGGCTTTGGTCATTGCCCTTGCCTTTTTGCTTGGGGATGTGACGCGCCTTAATTACGCAGCACCCGAAACCGGCATGCCCATGGCGGCAGCCGGGGGTGCGCCTGAAGTATTTGAAGCCTTCCCAGACACCCTTTTTGATGATGAGCTTCTTTGGTATACTGAGTGGAGATTTTATCTTCCTGAAGCCGAAGCACCGTACGCTATTGAAAATTTTGCAGAAATTACCATAAGTGCACCTCCTAACATGGCTTTTGACAGCATGGACTTTGCGGCAGCGTCACCCGCTGCGGACACGGATGCGGCTTTTGCAAGGCGCGATGATAGCTTTTTGCGTGCAGAGGTTCGCGCAGAGCTTGACTATAGAATTTATTCAGGCAGAGGTATTTTGCGTGTCCGTAACTTTGACGAGGGCATGCGAATGATTGAGACATTGCCGCTTATAATCTACGGCATTGAGTGCGTGGACGAAACTCAAATTGGAGTGTCTGCGTGGGTGGAGGGCGCGCGCAATGCCCGGCTGGTCGAAGATGCCCTTGATATGACGTTTTATTGGGTAGACTATCCTGAAATTTTCCACATCCATATTATTTTATTAATTATTGAATAAAAGTCTTGTATATTTTGGATTATTATGTTATAATCCCTTATTGAAGTGTTTTTCAATTTTACAAAAGAAAGGATTTTGATTAAAATGTCAAAAAATAAGTCACAAAACCGCGATAATACACTAAAGGTCGCAGTTGGGTTTTTGGCGGTTTTTACCGTTGTTGTAGCAGCTGTGCTGATTGTAAACGCCCGCTCGCTGGGCTTTATTGGCACTGTGGATGGCACGCGCATCCCTATGGAGCAGTTTCGTTTCCAAAATATGTTAGATTGGGATATGCTAGGCGATATGGCATGGATGGTTGATGAATACGATGTTGCCGAAATGACCCTGCGAAATTTAGCTGACCTGTATATTATGGCAAACCGTGCTGACAGTCTTGGCATTTCTTTGTCCGCCGAGGACATCCGCGAAGCCCACGCCGATGCCCAGAGGAGTCGGGCAAACCTAGAGCAGATGTGGGGCTTTGATGTAATTGCCGACATTGGCTTTTCAAACCGCTCTTTTAACAATTTTATGGAAAAATTCACTCTTGCGGTTTTGGTGAGCGAGCATATAGGCGGGCAATTTTATATAAGTGACGAGGAGCTTGTCGCTTCTTTTGAGGAATTTGTTGAGGAGCGTGCAGATGACTTTAGAGTGCCGTATGTGTATTTTGTTGAAGTGCCTGATTACGAAGAAGGCGAAATTATAAGGGATATGCTTATGATGGGTGCTGATATTCGTGAGTTTATGCTTGATAATCTTGACGAAGGTGCCACTGTGGAGGATGTTCAGACTGAGCGTCTTTACGAAGTTTTTGGAGTGACCTTTGAAATGTGGGAGGCGGCGCGCACAAGCCCTGAAAACTCCCTGCTAGGTCCTATGGCAACGGAGCACGGCACATTTGGTGTGTTTTTGAGCACCGAGATTGTGCTGGACTTGCCTGAGTTTGAGGACTGGAAGGAATTTGAGCTTGCTGACCTTGAGCAGGAGTATTTCCAAAACCATTTGGCAATTTGGAGAAATGCCGCAGAGATTACCAAAAATACCCGTGTATTTAACAGGTTCTTCCAAATGCCCACGCCTGACCCTGATATAGATTTTGAGATTGTTGAGGAGTAGGAAGGTGAATGGAATTTATTGTAAAAACTCAAGGGCTTGTATTTGAATATGCCAAAAGTCCTGATGAAAACGATACCGATACTCCCCCTGTATCCGCAAAAGCCCTTGATGGGGTGGACCTGGATATTTTTAAGGGGGAGTTTGTGGCGGTTTTAGGGCATAATGGCTCGGGCAAATCCACACTTGCAAAGCATATTAATTGCCTGCTTACACCTACAAATGGAATTGTGTGGGTTAAGGGCATTTCCACAGCAGATGCTGAAAAAACTTGGGATATACGCCAGTCTGTGGGCATGGTGTTTCAAAATCCTGATAATCAGATTATTGCTACAATTGTCGAAGAAGATGTTGCCTTTGGATGTGAGAATTTAGGCATTGACCCGCCTGAAATCCGCGCCCGTGTGGATAGCTCCCTTGCCGCTGTGGGCATGAGCGAATATGCGGGCAGCCCGCCCCACCACCTGTCAGGCGGGCAAAAGCAAAGGGTGGCTATAGCCGGCATCCTTGCCATGCGCCCTGACATCATCGTCCTTGACGAATCCACCGCCATGCTTGACCCGATTGGACGCAGAGAGGTTATGAACGTTGCAAAAAAGCTAAACCTTGACGAAGGCATAACAGTTATTCTAATAACCCATTATATGGATGAAGCCGCTTTAGCCGACAGAATTATCGTCATGAACGAGGGCAAGGTGGAGATGAGCGGCGCGCCAAGCTCGGTTTTTATGCACATTACACGCCTTAAAGAAATTGGGCTGGATGTGCCACAGGCGGCAGAGATTGCCTATAAACTGCGAAATGCTGGAATTAGCCTGCCTGATGGGATTGTGACAGGCGAGCAGCTTGTGGAGGCTATATGTCAATTGAAATAAAAAATTTATGCCACACATATTCAAAGGGCTCGGCGTTTGCTAAGGCGGCTTTGGATGATGTGTCGCTCGGCATTGAAAAGGGCAGTTTTGTGGGGCTTATCGGGCATACTGGGTCGGGTAAGTCTACTTTGGTTCAGCATTTGAATGTGCTGCTGCGTCCCGATTCTGGGCAGATTTTGATTGATGGTGAGGATATAAATGCCGATAAAAGCCGTCTTAAAGCCATTCGTACCAAGGTGGGCTTGGTTTTTCAATATCCTGAGCATCAGCTGTTTGATATGACTGTTTATAAGGATGTTGCCTTTGGGCCTAAAAATATTGGGCTTAGTGAGGACGAGGTTAAAGAGCGGGTGGAGTCGGCTTTATCCATTGTCGGCATTCATCCTGAGCTTTATGAAAAGTCTCCTTTTGAGCTTTCAGGCGGGCAAAAGCGGCGTGTTGCCATTGCAGGAGTTTTAGCTATGCGCCCTGAATATTTGGTGCTGGACGAGCCGGCAGCAGGGCTTGACCCCCACGGCAGAAATGAAATTTTAGACCAAATTAAGCATATGCACGAAATGCTGGGGATAACTGTAATATTGGTGTCTCATTCCATGGAGGACATTGCCCGCCTTGTAAGCCGAATTTTGGTGATTGACCATGGCAAAATTGTGATGCAGGGCACACCTAGCGAGATTTTTGCCAAATTTGATGAGCTTGAGGCGGTGGGGCTGTCCTCCACCCAGACCGCGTATATCATGCGCGATTTGAAGGCACGGGGTTTTGATTTACCTGATAATATTTTCACCGTAGAAGATGCAGTTGGAGCAATTTTGGGAGTGATTTCATGAAAGTTAAAGTTGTTGTAAAACATGATGGCGAGGGCACTTTTCCGACATTTCCGGCAGGTGCGTCAGTTGATTTTACAGGCGAGGAGTGCAGCCATTTTCTGGGATGGCGTCCTTGTGCGATTGAAGGTCACGACACCTATGTGCCGCTTATTTATGTGAATGACAAAAAGCTTATAAAAGACTATAATCCCACGGAATTGGTGCAGGATGTGAATGATGTGCTTTATGTGCAAGAAATTGTTCACGCGTGGCTGGTTGCGGCTAACGAAAATGGTGCCAAAGGCTGGATTCCTGCGGAGTCCGTGATTTCCGTATAGAAATGGGGGAAAACTTATGACACAGGGTTTTATCACAAGCATCACACAGGCAATTGGCAAAACGCCGCTGTTAAGGCTTGACATGGTGAAGAAGCATTTTGGGTTTGAGGGCAATATTTTTGCTAAGCTTGAGCATTTGAATCCAAGTTCTTCCAAAAAGGACAGGATTGCCCTTGGTATGATTGAAATGGCGGAGCGGCGCGGTTTTTTGAAGCCGGGGCAGCCTGTGATTGAGATGACCAGCGGCAACACGGGCACCGGGGTTGCCATGGTGTGCTCTGCCAAGGGTTATCGGCTTATTTGCGTGCTTTCTCGCGGTAATTCTCCTGAGCGCGCGCGGATGATTGAGGCTTTTGGCGGGGAGATTGAGTATGTGGACCAGGCTCCGGGCTCCACACCTGGCAAGGTATCCAAGGAGGACATTCAGCTGGTTGAGGACCATGCCGAGCGGCTGACCGCTATTACTGGCGCGTTTTTCTTAAACCAATTCAAAAATTTTGATAACGCGCTGGCGCAAGAGCCTGCGGCAATTGAAATGTGGTATCAATCAGGGCAGCAAATTCAGGTTTTTGCTGACTTTATCGGCACAGGTGGCACATTTGCCGGCTACAGCCGCGCCCTTAAATCCCAAAACCACAACATCCGCTGCTATGCAGTTGAGCCTAAGGGTGCGGCGTTTTACAAAGACGAAATCATCCCAGGCACAACCCACAAGATTCAGGGCGGCGGATATGCCAAAGATTTACAAATTGTTGACCGTGATATAATTCACGGCTGCATTGCCGTCACCGATGTGCAAGCCGAGGAGTACACCCGCCTGATTGCCAAAAAAGAGGGCATTTTCGCTGGAATATCCACAGGTGCAAATCTTTATGCGGCTGTCAAGCTCCTCCAAGGTCAAGAAAAAGGCAAAAATATCGGGATTGTGATTAATGATTGCGGGTTAAAATATATGAGCACGGATTTGTATGAACAAAGTCATTATGAGATTGAGTAGAAGTTAGAAGTTAGAGGTTAGAGATGGTTAAAGTTACTATTGGACAGCATTATCCTGCGGATTCGTTCATCCATCGTTTAGATGCGCGGATGAAGCTTTTGTGCACACTGCTTTTTGTTGTGTTTATTTTTTTCATCAACAATTTTATTGGCTATGCAGTTGCTGCGGTTTATTTGATTGTTGTGGTCAAAGCATCCACTGTTCCTCCTAGGTTTTTGCTGAGGGGGCTTAGGGCTATTTTTTTCATTATTATTTTTACTGCGGTTTTGAATATATTTTTTACGGCGGGAGAGACCACGCTGGTTCAGTGGGGTGGGGTGCGGATTAGCCTTGAGGGGCTTTTGAATGCAGCACGAATGGCACTGCGTTTGGTGATGCTGATTATCGGCTCGTCCATTTTGACCCTGACCACCACGCCAATCCAGCTTACAGCGGCTATTGAAGCGGGCTTAAAACCTCTAAAAGTCATAAAAGTCCCTGCTCATGAAATTGCCATGATGATGTCAATTGCCCTTAGATTCATCCCTACTTTAATTGAAGAAATGGACAAAATAATGAAAGCCCAAATGGCTCGGGGCGCGGATTTTGACACAGGCGGCATCATAAAAAAAGCAAAGTCCCTGATTCCTCTTTTGGTGCCTTTGTTTATATCGGCATTCAGGCGGGCTGAGGATTTGGCACTTGCCATGGAATCCCGCTGCTACCGCGGGGACATAGGGCGCACCCGCATGAAAAAGATGCGCTATGCAGGGCGGGATTTTGTCGCGTTTTCCGTGGTTTTGGTTATGATTGCCGGGTTTTTTGTGTCTAACCATTTCGCGTCTATACATGGAATTTGGTAGGTTATGGGAATTTTAGTTACAGTCGCATATGATGGCACGGCTTATAAGGGCTGGCAGGAGCAGGCAGTGGGGACGCCCACTGTTTTTAGTGTGCTTAAGGGGGCTGTGGAGGGGGTTATGGGGTGTCAGGTGCGCATGCTTGGGGCAAGCCGCACAGATGCGGGGGTCCACGCGCTGGGGCAGCGCGCCCATATTTTGCCATCTGCGCCTTGCCCTATTCCGACTGAAAAGCTTGGGGCGGTGCTCAATACAAGGCTTCCTGATGACATTGCAGTGACTGCCGTGGGCATTGTTCCTGATAGCTTTCATCCTATTGCTGACGCAATTTCAAAAACATATTCATATAAAATTTTGAACACCCCCCTTAGAAACCCCTTAATTTCGAGATATTCAGTCCATGAAACGACACCGCTTTTGGTAGCAGCCATGGAGGAAGCTTGCCAGTATTTTGTTGGCGAACATGACTTTGCCGCCTTTTGCGCCACGGGTTCTCCCGTTTCTTCCACCATTCGGCGGGTTAATTCTTTGGAATTGTCGGTTAGTGGCGGTTTGATTGACATGCAGATAAATGGCAATGGCTTTTTGTACAATATGGTGAGAATAATTGCGGGCACGCTGGTGGGTGTGGGTATGGGCAAAATTCGCCCTGATGGCATCTGCGACATTATAGCTTCAAAAAAACGCGAAAAAGCAGGCAAAACTATGCCTGCTCATGGACTTACTTTGGTCAATATTTTTTATTAGTACAAAATTTCACCGTCACCCCGCGCTTATGCCAGTCTAATTTGGGTAAATATTTCATAAGTGCCGCGAGTGGGCACTCAACCCCCGTCACCCCGGGCTTGACCCGGGGTCCCACCAAGTTCGCCGAATGACTATGCGGCGAAGAAGCGTTCGGCTAAACCGATGGGATTGCGGGTCAAGCCCGCAATGACGGGGGTGGTGGGGGAGACGTCCTATCACAGTGTTTCATGACTTTCACCAAATAATTCCCGCCTCTTAATAAAAATTTCACATCAGATTCCCAAGCAACACGCTCACAAGCACAAAATACACCAAAAGCCCGCTTATATCTTTAAGAGACGTGATTATGGGGGCGGAGCCTGCCGCTTGGTCAAGGTTGAGTTTAATCAGTGCCCAAGGCACCAAAAAGCCCAAAAGTGCCGCCAAAGTCATGGTGAGGGCGATTGCCACTCCTACGGCTACCCCAAGCATGGGCATCCCAAACCACACAGACGCGATAACGCCAGTGCCTGCACCAACCACAATGCCCATTGTAAAGCCAACCCAAGTTTCTTTAAGCAGATAGCGGGCAAAGCGTTTGATATTTATGTGCCCAAGGGCAACCCCGCGGGCAAAAACCGTGGAGGACTGGGTGCCCACATCCCCGCTCATGCCCATAATCAGCGGGATGAATATGGCAACGCCTATCATAGCCTCAAGGGTTTCTTCAAAACCATCCATAATAAATGCCGCAACAAAGCCAAAAGCAAGTGTTACAAGCAAAACAGGCAAGCGCGTACGCCAAATTCGTGTGGTTTTGCCGTTTATCAGCACATCGCTCCGGTCAGCTTCACCTGTTATACCAACAAGTTTGAGAGAAGTCTCAGTAGCTTCAGTCTCAAGGGTATCCACGGCATCATCAATGGTAACAATGCCCACAATGCGATTTTCGGTATCAACAACAGGTACTGCAAGTAAATCAAGTTGCTTGAGGGTTCTGGCAACATCAATTTGTCGAGTGTTGGTTTCAACAAATATCGGTCTGGAGCGCATGATTTCCTCTATCTTTTTACCCTCTTCAGCTTGTATGAGATTTTTAAGTGACAAAACACCTTCAAGCTTTTTTGTACTATCTGTAACATATAAGTTATAAACAGATTCCTTGTCCGTCGCCTGATTACGTATCTTTTCATAAGCCTGACTTACCGTCATATCACGACTTAGGGAGATAAACTTCGTGGTCATGATACGCCCGGCGGTCTTCTCCTCATAGCCCATCAGCACATTTGTTACCTCACGCTCCTCATGAGAAAGGGAATTTAGAAACTTTTTGGCAACAGAGGCTGGCATTTCGTCAAAAAGGCGCACACGGTCATCAGGTGCCATTTCATTTAAGTATTTAAATGCTTTTTCATCCGAGAAATACTCAACTAAATTTAACTGATATTCTGTATCGAGTCTCTCAAAAACAAAAAATGCGCTGTCATTCGAAAGTTGATTAAAAACCTTTATCTGCTCGCTAGGAGGAATGTGATAAAAAGCCTGCAGTATCTCCATTTCTTCTGAATTTTTTAGCATATTTTCCAAATTTTTACTGTCAACACAAGTTAAAAGCTTCTCACTTAACATACGACACCCCTTTATCATTATTCAATTATAAATGATAACATTTTTTCACAAAAATGTCAAGTTTTTTGCTATGTAGTAGGCGCGTTCTTTGGACGATTCCTCGTGAATTGCAACAAGCTCAAGACCTGCGGCGTGCAGGGCGTCTTTGATTTCTTGGTCTGTGTAGGCTTTTTGCACGTGGATTTCCTCATGTCGGGCATACGTGCCCTTTTGAGCCTTTACAAAAAAAGTGGTGCGGTATTCGTTTAGCCTTGATTTGGCATCATAAAAGTTTTCCCAGATATACGCGGCATTTTCGCCTACATGGGAAAAATTATTGTCACTTAATATATGCTCAAATTTATAAATGGTGTTAATGTCAAAAACAAATAGCCCATCTGGGTTTAGATAGTTTTTTACAAGCTTAAAAACGTGGGTTAGCTCATTGTGCTCCAAAATATAGTTTAGGCTGTCGCACAGGCACAGCACCGCATCCACCGTGCCGTAGAGTTCAAGCTCTCTCATGTCTTGGTTGAGAAGGAGCGCGCTTGGGTTTTTCATCCGCGCCATCATCAGCATTTCTGGGGATATGTCCACGCCAATTGTGTCATAGCCGCTCTTTGTGAGCTCTGCAATCATGCTACCTGTGCCGCATGCCAAATCCAGCACCAAATGGGGCTTTTCGCCATACTTAAGCCAAAACCCCTCAATAAGCTCCGCCCACTGCTGATATGGCGCGTCCATAAGCTCGTCATAAACCTGTGCAAATATGCTATAAATTTCCATCTTTTGCTCCCTTGCGGCGTTTAGCCATTATGCCGCCCAGCCTGCCGCTTTCCTTTGCCGTCAGGCATTTCCAGCCGCCCTCTTTAATTTTGTCTGTTAGCCCAAGCTCCTCGGCAATCTCCATTTTTAAGTTGTCATCCTTAACCATAATAAACCTCCTTGGAAATATTGTCAAGATAGTATTTTCCATTTACAAAAATTTTATTGACAAAATTTCTTCTAAGGCATATAATGGATGTATGAAAAACGGGGGTGGTGGATTTTGAAAATCGGAGTTGTTGGTGCTACTGGCATGGTTGGTAGCTATTTTATTAAGATTCTTGAGGAGCGTGATTTTAAGGCAGACGAGATTTATTTTTTCGCATCAGCCCGCTCGGCAGGCAAAACCGTCACTTATAAGGGTGTTAAGCATACCATTATTGCCCTTGATGACGGCATTTATGGCATGGGGCTTGATATGGCTATGATGGCAGCTGGTGGGGACATTTCGGCGCGGTACGCCCCGGGGCTTGCCGATGCGGGAGTGACTGTAATTGACAATTCGTCCCATTTTCGTATGGATGAGGATGTGCCCCTTGTTGTGCCTGAGGTGAATATTGAGGCTGCTAGGGCGCATAAGGGCATTATTGCCAATCCTAATTGCTCCACAATCCAGTCTGTGGTGGCTTTGGCACCTTTGCACAAGGCTTATGGGCTTAAACGTGTGATTTACACCACCTACCAAGCAGTGAGCGGTGCGGGAATTGATGGTTGGAATGATTTGGAAAACGGACAGGCAGGCAAGCCCCACGCATACTTTGCCCACCCCATTGCAAACAACCTGATTCCGCAAATTGACACCTTCAAGGAAAACGCCTACACAGGCGAAGAAATGAAAATGATTAACGAAACCAAAAAAATCCTAAACGCGCCAGACCTCGCCATAACTGCCACCTGTGTGCGGGTGCCCATATTTAACGTACATTCAGTGTGCATAAATGCAGAATTTGAAAATAAATTTGTTCTTAAAGAACTTGTCCGCATTTTGCAAGATGCAAAGGGCGTCGCCATTACTGATGACCCAGCGAATCTTGTCTATCCCATGCCAAGGGATGCAGATGGGAAAGATGACGTGTTTGTGGGGCGCATCCGCCGTGACGAGTCTGTGGAAAATGGCGTGAACCTGTGGGTGGTAAGTGATAATTTGCGCAAAGGTGCAGCACTTAATGCGGTGCAGATTGCGGAGTTAATTTGAAGTTAGAGGTTAGACGAGCCATACGCCCACACCGTCACCCCGCGCTTGACGCGGGGTCCCCTCAAGATAGCCGATTGACTTTGGGGCGTAGAGGTGTTTGGCGAAACCGAGGGGGCCCCGCGTCAAGCGCGGGGTGACAGGCGAGAGAGGAGTCTTGTCGCAGTATTTCATGGCTCTTTCCAAATTGGAATGACGAGAAAATAATTTAAGGGGGAGAGAATATGGCATTATTTCAAGGAGTAGGAACGGCGATTGTGACGCCATTTAACAAAGAGGGCGCGGTTTGTTATGACACATTTGGCAAGCTGATTGAATTTCAGATTGCAGGTGACGTGGATGCAATTATTGCTTGCGGCACCACAGGCGAGGCGGCGACCCTTAGCTATGAGGAGCGTTTTGAGGTTGTGAAGTTTGTGGCGGACACGGTGGCTGGGCGTGTGCCTGTTATTGGCGGCGGCGGCTCAAATTCTACGGTCAATGCCATTCGTTTGTCGCTTGATGCGCAAAGGGCGGGGGCAGACGGCATTTTGGCTGTGACGCCCTATTACAACAAAACCACGCAAAAAGGGCTTGTTGAGCATTATAAGCTTATGGCTGAGGCTATTGATATTCCAATTATTGTATATAATGTGCCCAGCCGCACAGGGCTTAACATGACCCCTGAAACACTTGGCAAGATTGCCCAAATTGACGGCATTGTGGGCACTAAGGAGTCTGCTGGCTGCATTGTGCAGGCTGGCAAAATGGCGTCTTTAGTTCCTGACGATTTTGATATTTACGCAGGCAATTGTAACGAGGTGCTGCCCATGCTTGCCCTTGGTGCCAAAGGCTGTATATCCGTGATGGGCAATGTTGCCCCAAGGGATTTGCATGATATGTGCATTAATTTTTGGAACGGCGACTTAGACCGCGCCAAAAAAATCCAGCATAAGGCGATGGCACTGGTGGATGCCCTTTTCCATGAACTAAACCCTATACCTGTTAAGGCAATTTTGAATATGATGGGCTTTGATGTGGGCATTTGCCGCCCGCCCTTGACTACTTTGGATGATGATTGTATTCAGTATATCACCAAGGCTGCTAAGGATTATGGGTTGATTTAATGTACTAAGGAGGTGACAATATGGCGAACGAAAGAGAGTTCAGAGACTATAAGGAATCCCATCTTTTTGACCTTTTTCTTATCCTGAACACAACAAAAGAAAAAGAAATCAAAATATTGGTGTCAGGCATGATTGCAAAAGAGCAGTCGGGCATGGAAGCTACCGAAGTTGAAGCTGTAAAGCTTAGAGCATTAGAGCATAGTGAGTTGTTGCAGTCCTAAGGATTATTGACATGTATAACATTTACATTGATAAAGATGAGAGGTTCATACAGGTAAACGATATTAGCGAGGATGAATTGGCTGGTGTGTGGGAGCAGCTGGCGCGGGAATATCCCGAATACGAGGTTATGTTTTGTTTTCGGGATGTACCTGTGCCTGTTGCTGGTCTGTCGGCTGTGGGCGCTGTGCTCGTGGATGATTGTGTCAAGATGGAGCGGCACGCGGGCGCGCACTGCCCGCCCCTGCAGTCGCCTGTGCCGATTGTTTTGGATATGGCCGATTTTGCCGATTTTGCGCGGCTGCATGATGCTATGAATCCTGAAATGTATTGGACAAGCAGGCGCGTTTGGGATAGGTGGGAGGACTGGCGCATCTTTGTAATTTACGAAAACGGCGAAATTGTTAGCTATACCATGCTGTTTGCCGCCCTTAAATGCAGTTTTATGGGCGAGATTTTTTGCATGGAAGCTGACAATCTCTTACATAAAAAGGCATTATTTTCTTTTGCTACAAATTATGCCTTTGTAAATGGAAAAACAATAGTTATCCGCATGGCTGAGCGTGCAGACACCAGCGAGCAGGAAGCGGCAGCGGCAGCAGGATTCAAAATAACTGGGTTTTATCAAGGCTATCAAACTTTTACAGGAGGTGAAATTATGGCTAAAGATTGTGCAGGGGCAAAAGAATGTATGTGCCCAGCTACAGAGTGTGCAAACCACAAAAAGTGCTGTGACTGTGTGAAAAGGCATCGGGAAGCAGGGAATCCGCCCTTTTGTTTGCGTGAAAAAGCAAAAGAGGAGTAAGGTTGGATTTTGGGCAACACAAAACCGCTGTAAAGGTGAAGTTACAGCGGTTTTGTGTTGCCTTTTCTATGCCCCTAGGGCATTGCGTGTAAATTCGACTGTGTTGCCGTATTGGTCGGTCAAAAATAGTATGTTGCCTAGGACTATATAGGTGTATTCAAACAACATATTGTCGTTAAAATAGTCCAGCTCAAGGAAAAGCCCGTCAGCAAACCATTCAAACTCCCATGTGCTGACCCCAAGCCGCTCAATGCCAAAGCCATCTTCAAAAAACGTCAGGGTTTCGCCGCCCACAAACCAGCCAGCGGCAGTGTGGTCAAGGATTGTCCATGTGCCAAATAAGGCTGGGTCAATCAAATCATCTCCCAAAGCAAACAGCTCATCGACAGGCAAGGAGAACAGCCCTCTGTGATAAGCATCAAAGATGAAATGAGAAAAAAGGTCTATCTCAAATGCCGAGGTGAAGACATATTCCCCAAGGGTGAGGTAGCGTGGAGTTATATAGGCATAATTAGGCTGGCGAGGGGAATCATACACCCACCAGACCTGCCTTAGGCTCTCGCCTGTGTCGCGCAGATGCCCGGTAATTTCAACAATCATCACACCAGCACCTTCTCGGTAGGTCCATGTGGGCTCGTGGACAAATCTGTTAAAAACTTGGCTGTATGTGGCGTCCATGCCGGCATATACCCACCGCTGATGCCCTTGTACAAAATCTACATAATCAAAACCGCGGTTTGCAATAAATAACACTGCCACAACACCAATTGCCACAACGCCAGCTATTATGCCAATCATGGCTATGGTCATGCCTATGCCTTTTTTTCTGGGCGGACCTGACACAGGCGGCGGGATGTGGTGGGAGATGGGAATGGGTGCTGGCGGCGGGGGAGAAGGGGACTGTCCCACGGGGTTTGGGACTGTCCCCGGGGCAGGCTGCTGCATTTGTGGCGGCACAGGTGTAGGTGTTGATGCCCCCATCATCGTCCCACAATCTTGACAAAACGCTGTGCCCTCAGGCTGTCTTTTTCCACATTCTTGACAAAACATATGTATACCTCCAATCTATTTGATTTGATTGTAACATAAAACGAAAATATTTGCAAGAGGATTTGAAATGTGGCAAGATTGAGGGGACAGACATGTCACCCCAGGCTCATATCAGTCTAATTTTGGGCGAGAGTCTCAAAGTGCCGTCACCCCGGGCTTGACCCGGGGTCCCATCAGTCCCGCCAAACGCCTATGTCGCGATTTATTCATTCGGCTACCTTGATGGGACCCCGGGTCAAGCCCGGGGTGACGGGGGTGGGGAGGCGTGGGTTCTCGCCCAAATAGCGCGGGGTGGCGGGCGGGGGTTTGTCTGCAGTTTAAAACCCGCGTTTTGTGAAAAGCGCGGGTTTTGTTTGTGTTAATTCGTTGTTTTTCTAAAGATGACTGTGTAGGTGCGCAGTCTGTTTTTTGCTGGCTTGTTTGGGATGGCGGCTGGGTTTGATTGGGTTGCAAGCCCAAAGCCTGGCAGCGCAGAGCCCACAGCTTCTATTGAGACAGCATAGCCCCCATAAGCCGCAAATGCAATGCCGCCCCCTGCGTTACCAGATGTAGCCGCAAGCACTGTTATAGTCAAAGGACCTTTGAATATATCCCTGTTTCCAAAGCCGCTTCGATAACTTGAAACTGTTACACGGAAAGTATATTGATGCCCTTCTGTCACATTTGCCGTAAATATTGATGTGCCTGGTGCACTTAGCGTGCCCTGTGCGTTATCAAGTATATATCTGTTTTCTGCATAGCAAAATTGAAACCAGCTAAAAGTCGCCGTCTGACCATCTGCCAGCCATACCGAAGCTTGAAGCATAATCGTTCCATCAGGTCTTATATAAGGGTCAGCCATAAAGGTGCCGTCCAAAATCCAATCATCAGGCCCAGGCCCTCCTGTGCTATCTGGCACAAAGCTATGTGTTAATGTCAGTGCCACATTGCGGTCAGGCATTGTAAAGTTAAATGAAAACATATCTGGCATGTCAAAAGGCGCGGACATCTGGAATGTGCGCACAAACGGAGAACCGTCTATATCTCCTGACACTTGAACAGTGTGCGTACCTGATTGCATTTGTGAATTCACTGGCACACTTGAACTGAAACTAACACGCACTTCTACAAGTTGCCCAGCCTGTACTTGAGTTAATGCGTTGATTTGTGTGTTGTTAATGAATTTTCTGCCTTCAGCCGTCAAATAGTTACTCGTTGCCAGGCTTGAGCCGCTCCATGTCACATTGAAAGTCTGAGGGGGTGCTGGTTCAAAGGTGTGGGTCAGCACTAGGTCATCCATATCACCGAACATTTGGAATGAAAGACTTTCTGTGACATCAACTGTTTGGAGTGTTGATACGGTCACGGGAGAGCCAATTTCTACATCCGTAAATCCCCAGTATTCACTTGTAAAAGTGACGGTGTGTGTACCAGCAAGTGCAGCTGTGCCTTCAAACCTAACATCTATTGTGACATTATCACCAACTCGTCCGGGAGAGCCTGATATAGTGCCTGTTGCTGTTATATCGTTTGCAGATACTGACGTAACATGCCCGCCACATTGCCATGTTACGTAAAAGATAGCCGGCTCAAAGTCATGGTGCAGGCGCAAATTTTGAATACCACCATGAGGTATTGGGAATGTGAAGATTAATGGGTTGGGCGCAGGCAAGCCGCCGCTTTGGACATCCGCCGTCAGCACTTTGTAGAAGCTGCTGTCGTCGTCATCGGTTAGCACAATAGTATGAGTTGCTGTTTCAGAAGCACTGCCGGTAAAATCAATCTCTACTGTGACATATGTCCCAGCTTGTGCAGGAGAACCAAATATAGTGCCTGTGGCTGTAATGCCATTTATCGACTGCGACGAGACTGATGGTGCCCAGTCTACACCAAAATCTGAATCTGATATAATCATCAAAGGCACATTGATTAAACGCAGATTGTTAATGTCTGCTGTGGGTGTTTGGAATGTGAAGATTATTGGAGCGACGACAGGCTGACCCTCCACGACAGACACTATTTCTTGTAAATAAATACCGTCCCCTTCTAGAGTGATAAGGTGCTCTCCAGTTTGCCCAGCAGTGCCTGTAAAGTTTACTGTCAGGCTGACATTTGGCAAGGATGGGTCTACAGGAATTGCATTTGGAGATGCGGATACTATCAAGCCGTTGATTTGAGGGGCTGTTGTATATCCTCCCGCTGCCCAGCGCAAATAAATTGGCGCAGGGGTTGTAGGTGCTGGAGTTGTAGGGGCAGGGGTTGTTTGAACAGGGGTTGTTGTCGGAGCGGGTGTAGTTGGGGTTGGCGTGGTGGTGGGTGCGGGGGTTGTTGTCGGGGCTGGGGTTGTTGGGGTTGTAGGTGATGGAGTTGTAGGGGCTGGAGTTGTTTGAACTGGGGTTGTTGTGGGGGTTGACGGGGGTGTGTGGGCTGGTGTGGTTGTTGGTGTGGGCGTGGTTGGG
>Ga0209755_10000784_pt1 | contig 55236 bp, 55 predicted proteins | sample TergutCo191P1_FD_187301 | JGI IMG/M metagenome (GOLD analysis project Ga0209755, IMG submission 187301) | Cornitermes sp. P1 segment gut microbial communities from Petit-Saut dam, French Guiana - Co191P1 (SPAdes) (version 2) | ecosystem: Host-associated > Arthropoda: Insects > Digestive system...
GGGGGGGGGGGGGGTTGTCCTTTCGCGGTATCTTCGGCGTCATTATTTGGCAATACATAGCTTGGCGAATCGCTTATAAAATGAAAGCACTTGACAGCTTGCGATTGCTGCTGTAAAATGATGTATAAGATCGATGTTTGTGCGTGTCGTTGAGGTTTTGTGCGATAAATACCTCGCTTCATGAACGTCGCATTAGGGGATGTATAGCACAAAACTGCTACGCAGCAGCAACCCCAAGTTCAAACCCCAAAACCCAAACCATCCACACCCCCCATTTTTATCCACAACGTATATTTTGACCAAAACACTCCCAATAATTATACTGAGCATATAACAAAGCAGCGTCAGGCTGCCAAGTAAATACTTCGCTCAATATTTTATAGGAGTGATGAACATGAATAACGCCATGCTTCACAATCAAACCAACCAATATTCTGAAGCGCAGTCAAGAGTACAAGAGGTTTCGGGTTCTAGAGCAGCATTAGATTTACAGACTACCTTGCATCAAAATGAACAAAGAGGCACACGACAGAGGGCGTATCGCAACAAGCAAGGCAGTGCAGTCGAAAACACAACCAAACCCAGACAAAATCCGCTTCTTGAAAAACTCAAAACAAAACAGGATGTTTTAGACAAGCTATCTCAAGACATGCGACTTAGAAATCTTAGCCAGCACACCTATGCCGAATACTACAGGTATTCAAAGAGCTTTCAGGATTATTTTAACAAGCCAGCCATAGAGCTTGGCGTTGAAGATGCGCGTGAATACCTGCTATATCTATCTGACGTGAGAGAACTAACGCCAGGAACCATAAATATCCATAATGCTGCAATAAGATTTTTATACAGAATCACTCTCGAAACCCATTTCCCTTCTTCGAACATACCGATGAAGAGAATACGTCGAAGCATACCTGACATTCTAACGCGAGAAGAAATTAAAGCTATGCTGGATGCTTGTGATAACCTTAGGGATAAATGTATTTTGATGGTAGCATATAGCGCAGGTCTTCGGGTTAGTGAAGTTGCAGGGCTTAGGGCTAGGGATATAGACGGTGTTAAAATACGGCTTTTTATTGAAAAAGGTAAAGGAGATAAGGATAGATACGCCATATTGGCCCAGTCTACTCTTGACACACTTAGAGAATTTTGGAAAGAATATCGCCCAAAAGACCATCTTTTCATATCGAGAAACAAAAGACCTATATCCCATAGGGCAATACAGGAAGTTTTCCGTAGGCACGCGATAAAAGCAGGCATAACGAAAAAAGTTAGTATGCACACCTTGCGCCATGGTTTTGCAACGCACCTTTTAGAAGATGGAGCAACCATTCTTCACATCAAGCAATCGCTCGGTCATTCAAAGGTCGAAACTACCTACTTTTATTTAAGGCTTCTTGCTATTCATGAAATGAATGTGAAAAGTCCTATGGACACTTTTTTGAAAAATGCTGTTGCTGATGGTGATAGTTATGCGTGAGACTATCAACAGTAATAAAGAAGCTGACGACAACAAAACAGCCATCGGCAATAAAGTGACTGGCAGCAATAAAACAACCGTTAGCAATAAAGCGGAGTTTACATCTCCAACCAATTCTAAATCCCCAGAAATTCAAGATATATTCAAACTATATAGCGAACAGTACCGCCAAAAGAATTATGGCAAACTGCCGCCTCATGTCTTGAGAGTGATGGATGCCATTGAAGACTGCAGAACATCAGTATTGGGTGGTCATGTTAGGGCTTGTGGTGACTGCGGCACTAAAGAAATCGCTTATAACTCATGCCGCAACCGCCATTGCCCCAAATGTCAAACTCTTACCAAAGAAAGATGGATTAACAAACAAAAGGAGAATCTGCTTGATGTTGGATATTTTCATGTCGTATTCACTATACCTGATACACTAAACCCCGTAGCCTATCAAAATCAAAAGATTGTCTACAATATTCTTTTCAAGGCAGTAGCTGAAACACTAACGGAATTAACGACCGACCCAAAACATCTGGTGCGCAGATAGGCTTTACATCAATTCTGCACACATGGGGTCAAAATTTAACACATCATCCGCATATTCACTGCATTGTGCCTGGGGGTGGTATTGCACCTGACGGAAAGTGGGTTAGTGCAAGAGGATGCGACGACATCAAGCGCAAAAACGGCAATCATAGCAAAGCCGATAATAACAAAACTGACAGGTCATTTTTCATACCAGTCAAAGTCATATCCCGCAAATTCAGAGGTAAATTCTTGCACTACTTAAAGCAAGCTTATAAAAACGGTGAACTTGAATTTTTTGGGAGTCAAACTGCAATCGGCAGCAAAAATAGGTTTCAAGAGTTTTTGGCAAGTCTTTACAGAAAAGAGTGGTATATCTACTGCAAAAGACCATTTGCCACCCCTGCTGCTGTAATCGAATATCTTGGCCGATATACCCACAGGGTCGCTATTTCAAACAATCGTATAGTAAGCACAGATGCGGGCAAGGTTTGCTTTAGGTGGCGGGATTACAAAGACAAAAACAAATGGAAGGTTATGGAGCTTGAAAGTGATGAATTTATCCGTAGATTCTTAATGCACATTTGCCCCAGAGATTTATGAAAATACGCCATTATGGGCCACTTGGCAATCGTAACAAAAAAGAAAGAATAGCTCACTGTAAAGAATTAACAAACACACAGGTAAACAAAAATGAAGCAGTTCAAGATGGTCAGCACACACCCAGCCCAAGTACGCAGAACTTAATCATGAGACTAACTGGTATAGATATTACTAAGTGCCGTAAATGCGGCTCTGATAATATCTTCACTACAGATTTGCCAGATAGACCAAAGTGGCACAATAGTGGCGCACGGGGAAGTCGTCGGCATAGTTGGCACACAAAATGCAGTAAGCACAGTCAAAATAACCTTAACAAAGCACCGCCTGAATCAAAAACTGCATAATTCCAACACTTGCCTCTTTGCTGGGGAGGGGGTCGTTTGCGGTTTTGCACAAAAGTGTCATGCTACATCGGCAAATGTTGACGCAAAATGACCGCATGGACTGCATGAATTTGATTTTCTACATAACAAATAACGTAAAAAAGTAAGGCGCATCATACTAACCCCATAGATAGTAGCATTTATACAAAGCTTAACTTAGGCAATCAGCAAAGTGTCCGCAGTTTCGTGCTATACTAAATTATCCAAAGTCCACTTGTTGGCTCTTGGATGTGGTTTTTGCGTTGTAGACTTCGGATAATTTACTGGGTATAATGTGGGGTTTGTGTTTGATTCATGAGATTAAGGTATGATCTATTAGGTGAGGTTTGGGGTGGTTTTGTGGGGTTCATCCGTATAAAACTAATGCGCATAACCAAAATTTTAAACCATTTCAAAATTTCAAAAATTTGTACTTGACAAAAGCTGTGTCATGGCGTATAATAGTATTAACAGTACCCGACACGCCTCTTAACAATGCGGACCACGTCGGGTCGTTTGATTTTGGGGGATTTTACAATGGACAAAGACAAAAGAATGATAGCGAATTTGAGAGGGCATCAGCCACCTACGAACGTAAGTGAACAAATTGCTAATCTGCGAGCAAAAGGGCTGATTATCGAGGATGAGGAATATGCTCGTGCTACTCTTTTAGACATCTCATATTTTCGACTTATCAAGGCTTATAGTTTAGGGTTGAAGACCAAAAATGGCGATTATTTTGATGGTGTGCGCTTCGAGGACATCGTACAGCTCTATCTATTCAATTCCAATTTTAGACAGGTTCTATTTCCGCACATCGAAAGAATTGAAGTGAATCTACGCTGTCGCTTGTCCAGCTTTTTCTGCGAGAAATATGGTGTTTTAGGGCATGAAAACATGGAGAATTTTGCTCTGTCGAATGAGGAATTTCAAATTTATATTGAAGGCATAGAAAAAGAGATAAACAGAAACACCCGCTCTCCTTTTATCAAAAACTTCCACAAGAACTATGTAGATGGCAAAGTTCCTTTTTATGCTCTTGTCGAAATAATGAGCTTTGGTGCATTGTCCAAATTTTTCAAAGCTATGAAAAGCGAAGACAAAAAGAAAGCTGCGGCAATCTATGGGGTTAGCTATACATATTTGGAGAGCTGGTTTGAGAGTCTTTCCCATGTCCGCAATATTTGCGCGCATTACGGCAGGCTTTACAACACCAAACTAACAAAAGCTCCCCGATTGTACAAGCAGCATATCGCAAGCGGGATTAGCAACTATCGTGCTTTTGCTGTTTTGATTGTAATGAAGCATCTTTTGCCCAACGACAGACATTGGCATGATTTTGTGCAAACCATTTCTCTTTTGATTGAAAAGTATCCTAGCGCTAAGCTTCACCGACTAGGCTTTCCACAGGATTGGGAGGATGTACTACGCCAATAAGAAAGTCAGACTATTCCAGCTTACAACCAGACAGCGCATCCACCGAAATAAATCCAATTCCCAACCTCCTGCATCCCTGTCAAGTGCGTTCCAAGCCAAAACTAAATAATGTAATCAGTGAAAGCCTGCGCAATTACATTGTGCGGGCTTTTTATTTTGTTTCCAGAAAGGATGATAATTATGAAAACATACGGGTATTGCCGTATAAGCACGGCAGAGCAGAATGAAAATAGGCAGCTTGATATGATGACTGAACTAAATATTCCTGAAAGCAGGATATTTGTGGACAAAAAGAGCGGAAAAGACTTTGCCCGTCCAGCGTGGCAAGAGTTAATGAAAATATTACATCCTGGCGATTTGGTCTACATAGCTAGTCTATGCCGCATGGGACGAAATTACGAGGAGATAACCTCTCAATGGCGTTATCTAACCAAAGAGCGAGGTGTGCATCTGAGTATCATTGACATGCCCCTCTTAAATACCACAAACGGCGGAGATTTGATGGGTGTATTTTTGACTGATATTGTTTTGCAAGTGCTTTCATTCGTCAGTGAAAACGAGAGAATAACACTTAGACAAAGGCAGGCTCAAGGCATCGCCGCTGCGCGCGCAAGGGGAGTACACCTCGGGCGTAGTCCAATAAGGTTACCCGAAAACTTCTCTGAAATTGTAAAGTCTTGGGAGAGAGGAAATCTGTCGTTTGAACAAGCTTTGGAGCAGACAGGGCTTAAAAGAAGCACGTTTTACAGCCGTTTGAAGGAGCTACGGGCAGGAAAGAAGAAATAGCCCTGTCCAACAAGCTCTACCTTTCCAGAAAGGTGGTCAGGTGCTTTCGCTGCGCTAGTTTTGCCAACAAAAACCGACCCTTTGGGAAAGTGGTCGGTCATTGGCTTGTTAGGTTTTTGAAAATGGGATTGCTTATATTCTTTGGGTTGAGCCCAAACGAGGGATTTCATTGCTTTCAAGCCATTCGTTCTTGATGTCCATTTTTATGCCAATCATTGTGTCAAGGACGATTGCATAATGAATGTCGGCATTAGAAGTTAGGGAAAGTGTCTTTTCGGCAGCTTCCAGAAATAGGTCTGTAATTTTTCGGGTCAAATCGTATCCTGCTGCAAAGGCGAGGATTACTGACTTAGAAGCAACGTGTTCTACCTTTTCTGGGTTTTTCACACTACGTTTTGCACGATAGTAGTGGCTTTCATTCAGTTGTGTTCTTTCTTCAAAGTCATCCAGGTCGCTCCCTTCTTTCTCTATCAAACGCCCCATCATTTCCCAGAACCCTAAATTTCTAGGTAAAGAAGCAACAAAATCATATAGTTCTTTTTGTCTGTTTACAATCTCGCCTAATCCTACGGGGAGCACAGAATTTTTGTCAGGGTCAAAACTTTTGCTTATTTGCTCTCTTTTGGAATCGTTGAAGTCCGAAGGGGGCTCCTTATGCAAAGGAAGATATACAACATCGAATGACAGTGCATACCCCAACGGATTGTTGCGTACATCTAACGCCAAATTGGGTTGACCATTGATGAGAGTGACAGATTGCGGATTGTTTGCAACTAGCATTCCGTCAACGTAAATAAAACTTCCTGTTTCAAGTCGCTCACGAAATTTCCTATTCCTGCGGTATTCCTTGGTGAGTTCGCTCGGAGTTAAGACAAAGGTGTTTTCCAAAACTTGATTCATAATTGACCTCCCGTTCTTAATTTGCTTGCGCACATTGGCAAGATTAGTCTTTACGATTTCTGCATTTTGCCAATCTCCTAGCCTTTCGAGGATAGGCAAAGCCTTTTCTAAGAAGGATTTCGTGGTTTCCCAATCATTTGATTTTGCGGCTAAATTACTCATTTGATTGTAAACAAGGGCTTCAATGTGCTCATATCCATTTTCAAGGCATATTTTCAAGGCTTCGTCGTACCATTCTTGGGCAGTAGGTAGCTTTTCTTGTTCGGCCATGAGGATGCCTAAATCGTTGTAGGTGGTGGCCAGACCGAAATTATCGCCAAGTTCTCTCCAAATGCCCATTGCGTCCCCATACCACTGCTCTGAATCGGCATAGTTTTGCTGTGCGGCCGCCACCTTGGCAAGTTGATAAAGGGTGGTGGCTATGCTATTCCTATCCCCAATACTCAAATCAGCTTCCAAAGCACCTTTAAACCACATATAGGCTGTGGGATAATCTTCCTGCTCAAAGGCGTTAATGCCCATCTGATGGCTCAAATTGCTAATAGCTCTTTCATCGCCATATTTCATCCAAATATTTAGCGAGCGAACAAACCACTTTTGTGCCCCAGGCAGGTCGTTTTCCTTCATAGAGAGGACACCCAATTGATTATAGGTAGCGGCCATCCCTGGCTCGTTTCCGTGCACTTCGTTAATTTTAAGAGATTTGCCAAAGTATCTCTCAGCAGCCGAAATGTCCCATTCTTCATCGGCTACTAGACCCAATTGGTGATATGTGAGAGCCAGACCATGCTCATCACCTAGCCTCTCAAAGATTTCTTGCGCTTTCAAATAATGTGATTTGGCTTTGGGTATGTCTTTTTGATAGAAGGCTTCATTACCCAAAGCGTGGTACAGTCCTGCTAGCTCTGGATGCTCGGGGTGCCTTTTTCTGATGAGCATGGACTTGGCATACCATTTTTCAGAATCACTATGCTCTCTCAGGCTACTTGCCAAATTCCCTAGTTGATGATATGCGTTGGCAAGTTCAAGCTCATCGCCATGAGCCTTATAGATTTTCGCTGCTTCCGTATACCAATCCTCAGCCTTATCAAAAGCGTGTTTCTTCTCGGCTAGCTTGCCTAGCTCAAGATAGGCACTGCCCTCTATGTGATAATGCTTTTCATCGCCCCTTGCCATCTCAACCTGTAATCTAAGGAATTTTTCCGCACCATCATAATCACGGGTGTTGACGGCATAGGAAGCAATGCATAGCATCAAACCAAAAGCGTGACGCTTCATGTCTAGCTCTAACGCGAAACGCAAAGCACTCCCTAAGTTTCCGAAAAAGAGTGATAGAACAGGATATTGCTCGTAGAGGTTTCTCGGAGCATTTTCAACCGCCAATTGCGCCATCACCTGCACAAAGCCGCACTTGTTTGCATTTGTTGGCGGGTGCAAATGATTCAAATTGGTGTGGAGTCGCGGGTGGAGTCTGTACACGCCTTCCGTTACAGGTTGACACAGCCCAGCGCTTTCCAATTCCAAGAAACAAAGCTTGATTGTGTGATTTTGTGTAGCCTGCTCCATGTCCTCGATAAAATTGATAAAGGCAAATTGGTCATGCAACCCTAATAGCCTTAAAACGGGCGCAGATTCTTCGGTTGTAATTTCATTAAGTACATCCAATATGGAAGTATCACAATGCGACCAAAGTCCCTCATTCTGCGGGGGTTGTAAAGATAAGCGCGAACACTCATCATCTGTAAGCCAAGGCTCACTTGACCTGCTGGTTATAATGACTTTTGTCTTGCCACCATGCATTTCTGCCAAAAGTTCTTTTAGCATTTGTTTGTTCGCTGGAGTGGCTTCAAAATCATCCAAAACTTTAAGGTCAACACCTACCTCGAAGCCACTTGTGTGTTCAAACCATTGCAAAAACGCCTTAGCCAAGGTCGATTTTCCAATACCCCTCATGCCGTGGATAAGGACACCCGCCTGTTTTTGATGAATTATAGCTCGCTCCAACCATAAAAATTCTGCATCCCTACCAAGCAATTTTTCGCTTAGGGTACTGGCGGTTTTTGGAGTAGCTGGTGTCAGTTTCGGCAATGGGGTGGCGCAATCTTGTTGATATAACACAGGTATCATCCAGTCGTCAAGCTTTATTTTGCCTACCACACTATCACGCATGTTGTTGAGATGCATTTGCTTTCGACCCGCTAACACAGCCACAGACAAATCGCCACTCCTAAACAATTCTCTGTAAAATACTGGCACGAACTCCTTTGCGCCACAAACACTAAGGTCATAGCCCATAGCCACTACACTGTTAATGCCCACCTTCATCAAACTGGTTGCCACTGAAGCGAAAGGATTAGCCCCGCGAAAATCAACCATTGCAGACTGACAAGCATTTAGCACAACAGTCGGAACACCGTATTCGCTAAGTGTTTTGGCAAAAATGTCGGCAGAGATATATTCCGCACCAAAACCAGATTCGTCGTTGCTTTCAAACTTCAAGAAGCTGCCCGTCTCGGCATCCCATTTGCTATGCCCATCAAAATGCACGATGTGGTAAAAGTTAGGTTTTTCGTTTAAGATTCTTTTCAGATGTTGGAATGTGGGTGGGCGCAGCAAATCAATATGCACTGGCCAAGTTTCTTTTTTGCCAAAGGCAAGGTCGATAAGGGGCTGTATCAAAGCCCGATAATCAACATCCTCGACACCATCTGGACGTGCAATTATGTACAAAATGTTGAGCTTGTCAGCAGTAGGCTGTTTTGGCGGCTTTTCGTTCGTTTCCTCATCCAACTGTCGCACAAGTTGGCATTTTAGCCCGATACCCTCACCATCCTCGCCAATTATAGCTTCCCAAGGCAACGCCAAAACATTTGCATCTTTGCTAATAACCTTGATTTTTTCATATTGTCCCGAAGCCAAGCCATTTGCAAACACTTCGTTATAAGCATTCTTGCCCCACTGCGCCAGTGCATCCTCTATATTACTAGCTTTTACACTATTTGCTTCGGTTGGCATTTTTCGATAATCTTCTAAGAGCCAGCGGACACCCTCTTGGAGGTTTATTTTGTGCCGTCCGATTACAACATGTCGCAGAGGACTCAAATGCGCCTCCACAAAAACATCCATGCCGTTACCAACAGCAAAAATGGTTTTTTCGCTTAAATCCTTGATATGTTTAATTCTCAATTCCATTCTCTAATCAACTCCAAAATTAAATTTGAAAAAAATTTCTTATTTCACTTGCACGACGTGAAAGTTTAGCGAGGAATTTGGAATGCAAATGCGCTAAAATCATTTCCCCAATCTAGTCATGATGCAGATAAATAGCTGGAATTGCACTTGCACGCATTGTTTGGATTTCTTGAAAAAGACGTGTCATAATAGGTATATCACAGCGCAGTGGGAACACCGTCCCAGGACGGTCATATGCACTACGCAACCCCCCAAGCCAAACGAGTGCACGCGGATGGGATTGGATGGGTTAGCACAATGGAGGTAATACCATGACTTTACAAGCTTTGAAGGGTGTAATTGCTACTGTTCTTGCAGGAGTTGCCCTAGTGGTTTCCGCTCCTGCCGAAACGACTACCCCCCAAAACCCGCCATGTCATGGCATCATTATGCCATTTTACGACCTTCCCTATGATACTACGGGATAATGAACCAAAAGAGAAACAGGCTTGCTTAAGCAGGCCTGTTTTTTACAAAATCAAAGAGTTGATATTGACAAACTGTCAATATCAATCTCAAACTTTTCCTTCATGCTCTTTTTTATGAATGATAACTCTGCGTAACGCCCAAAGCCCCAAAAGAGCGCAGATGCCTTTTCCAGTAGCTTTATGCCTTCCTCCCTCTTTCCTAAATAAATCAAGGCATTTGCTTTGTTATACAAAAATAGAGGTGAATGAAAAAATCTTCTATGTTTGTTACACCAATCCATCCCAATGTCGCAAACACCTAAAGCTTCTTCGTGCTTTTCCAGTAAACCAAGACCCTTAGAGATGTTATACAGAAGACTTGAATAGATTTCTATCATCTCATCGCTCTTGATATAGTTCCCATCCACCGCTTCCTTCAGCGCAAGGAGCACGTCTGTTGATTTTTCGATGGAGCCTTCCAAGGAATAGCTGATAGCAAGTTGGCTTGTCAAAAAAACTTCCTCCAACGACAAGGCGTAAACTCCAATTTTGCCTTCATCAAAATTAGGTCTTGTAACCCGCAAAGCTTTAAGCACATAGGCTCTTGCATCTTCATGCTTTTGCAAATTGAAAGCAAGACTGGCTCTTGACCTTAAAAGAAACTGTTGGTTTTCTTTGGTGCTAAAATTTTTGTCTTGGTCGAGCTCGTACATCAATGCTTCGGCCGCCTCATTGCTTTCACCGCTATTTTCACGTAACAAGCTCCTTAGCCTATCTTTGGTTTCTGCAAGGCTTCGGTCTCCAAGGGTAACAACATCCATAAAATACCTGCTAGAATCTTCGCCCAACCGCTCCATGAGTTGCTTAAAAACCCACCTATTTGGTGGGCGATTTCCATTTTCAATGTTAGAGAGGGTTCCTTTTGTGCAAATCCCTTCACAAAGCTGAGTTTGCGTCATGCCCTTCTCCTTGCGAAGCCGCCGTATCAAGGTATCTCCGAGAACATTTGCCACAGACCATCACCATCTTTCAAAATTTGGAATATTATGTATATTTATGTTTTAAGCATAGCACAAAGAAACACAAAAGTCCAGATTTTTTTGTAAAAAAGAGGAAAATCAAAAGTATTTATCATAATTTATTCCATAAATGGATATATAAGGAAAAAGTTTGCACATAACGCAATTGAAGTTGATTCGCATATTGTTGTATAATCAGTGTTAAAAGATTGTGCAAGTAAAGTAGACAAGAAGGGTGGTTCGGCATATGGATGAGAGAGAATTTCGGAGGACGCTTTCAGAAGATGATTTGGAAAAAAGGGCTTATATAATACCTTTAAAAGTATACGATTTTGCCACGTTGGAACCGCTTAACAGATACAGTGAGGAGCTTGAAGTAACGTGGGACGCACTGATTAACGCTGCCATAGAAAAACTTGCGGTGGACATCGAGTCCATCTGCAAGTTGCGTCTATAGGGCGTTTAAGCTTATAGCTTGGCTAACTTATTGATATTTTCGGCCTGCACCCTCAACAAGCTAAGCAAAAACGGCTTTTGCGACGGGGTCACACTTGAAAAAATATCATCAAGGTCGGCCTCAATGTCGGCAATGCTGCTACGAACGGTATTTAGCAGCAAATAGTCAAGGCTAAGATTGTAAAAATTTGCAATCCTCAAAAGGGTCTCCACGCTCAAGACCCTTTCACCCCTCTCTATTCTGCTGTAAAAAGACTCGGACAGGTCAAGTTTCTCTGAAACCCTCTCCTGCGTCAACCCCAGTGCTTGGCGTTTTTGACGAATCTTCGCCCCAAGCGTTTTATAATCCACATTCATGCACTCACTCCCTCTACATAATACCCAAAAAACGCTAAAATTTGAAGTGCCTATAAGGGCAAAAAAATTGTCTATTTTAGGGCTTGCATTTTTTCAAAATATCTGTTATTATAGACAGATAGGCAAAAAAATATACAGAAATGATGATTTTTGACATTTATAACCAGAAGTTAACCAAAAATCATCTTGTGGGCATTTTGGATATTTTGTAGCATTTGAAGAGGTCGGAGGTTCACAGGTGGTTGGCTTCCTGCCTGTCCAGAAAGGTAGGGCTAAACTTTACAAAAACCATTACCATAAATTAGTTATTGACAAAATTATAAATTTATGCTTGCAAAAACAACTGTAGTATGTTGCTAATTATGATGTGATGAATTTTACGACTTTTAGAATTATTGTGTAATTTTTTGACAGGGATTTAATGGTAGCCACAATTTTTATAATTTAATAAATTTTGGAAAAAGTTGATGTAAAGTTTAGCCCTGCTATTGATTACTGCATTTGGTGCATGTAAATATTGTTTCGGAGGTTTTTGAATGCTAAAATTGCTTAAATTTAACAAAAAAAATAGAAAAGCCAACGAAGATATAAGTCAGCGAAGTGATGAAGATATAAGCAATCAACCTGAAATTGAACATCTAACTGAAAAAGCCATTGCTGAAGTGCGTCAACACTTGGCGCAGTCAAGCCAACGTGAGCATAGGTACATTAACAAAAGTTTAGCAGAGGCCTCTCTTGAAGCAGACTTAAAATTCGCAATAGCCACACGTGAAAAAATGGTTGAAAGATTTGCTAAAACTATTGAGGCTGGGAAGGAGATTAAAAATTATCTGGAACAATTAGAAAAAATTGGAAAACTTTCAGTTGAAGTGGATTTCAATGAAAAGGAGTTTTTTGCAGCAAAAGAAGCATACCATTTTCACAACAAGATTTATGTAAACTTGCGGCTGAAGGGAAATCCGATAAAGGATTTTGAAACTAAGGCTGTACGAAAATCCAAAAAGCGTGAGTTGCAACGAAATGAAAAGGTCAAACGCAGAAGTGATCGCAAGGAAGTAAGAGACGAATTCAGGAATAACTGGGCAACTTGGAGGAAAGAGCGGGACGAACGACGGAAGCGGTCTCTCATTTATAGATTATTTGCACATTTCGTAGATCAAATAATCAACAAAAAGCCAAAAGGAGGAGGATGAAATTGCGAAGTCGAAGCAAAAAAGGCACTGATGCCTCCAAGAAGAAGGATGTTGATAATGCTCAGCTAGAAAAGCAAAGTCGTCGGCAACTCCAAAAATTAAACAGATTAGGGGATAAAATTTTCGTTATAACTCTAACCATCGCTTTTGGGGTTTTGGATGTCCTTATCTTGAGTGGTTTTTTTGAATATATGTATGATGATAATAGTGAAGCGAACATTTATTATGCTCTCGTGCTTGCTAGCTCGTTAAATATATCCGCACTCCTTTTTGGTGTTTTTTTGACGCAAGTTAAAGATGAAACACAGTATAAAGCAAATGACAAAAAATCTGCACGTATAGGGCTCTGGATATCCGCTGGGGCACTGACTCTCGCAGTTGGGTTTTTCCTCATCTTTCGAGTCCTTACCATGGTTGAGACGGGAACATTGTTTGATTTTTTAGGAATTGGCACTAGTGATGCTCCAGTAGCAGACACGGCAACACCATACGAAAGCTATCAAGGTGACATTGCACTCATGGAGGATGCTGGAAGAGTTGTTGTCGGACTTTTTTCCGCAGACATCTTTAGAACTGGCATGCCTTTAATGTCATCTACCTTGCTAATAGCTACATCGTGGTGGGCGTTTAGAACTGATAACATTTCAAAGTTGAAAAGCTTAGTTGATATACTTAGACAAAGATTTAGAATTGAAGGCAGAAAATATAATGAATCCGTCACAAGACTTGATTCTGCAATTGATGAGCTTTGGACCACTCTTACAAACCATAAATATCCTCCCGGTGATTTACATTATTTCAACTATAATGCCCTAGCGAGAGCTAAAGATAAAATTACCCAAAATGGGGTAGAAAGCTTTAAGGCTCAACTACGCATTTACAACAACACAATTGAGTATTTACTACAAGAAAAGATTGACTCCATTAATTCTAGCAACTATGGTTTTCAATTTGAACTAAACAAATTGACATCTAGCTATGATGCCAAGCGTAGCGAAGGCGATTCAGAAGAGATGTGGAACTTAGAAAGTAGTGCTGATAATCACTTGATTAAGCGATTAGTACGCCTAATTAGCAACGATATAGTAGTAGAACAAACTCGGACGAGGTATCGCATCTACGATGATGACATAATGACACAAAGGAAGGTTGATGAAAAGTGAAAAAACGTATTATGACTATTGTATTAACATTTGCTTCAATCGCTTTTTTGGCGGCTTGCAACTCACCCAGCGACTTGGAATTTCAAGACGGTACGCCTCTTGCCATAGTGATAGGTCGTCACGCAAACGCAAATATGTTTACTAGGGAGGATTTCGGATTAGTAGAGGGCGTGCCTGGGCTTTCAGATTTGCAGCCAGTACGAGATTTAATAAGAAATTCTCTTGTAATAGGATGGGATGAAGACGCAAGGCAACGATATGCTCGTGTGGACATCACTGTTTTCTTCGTTCAAGGTCATCCAATCAATACAGTTGTGCGCATCCCTGTTGAAGTAACCAGAGGCAGTAAAAACAATTTGGAAGATGGTATCAATGATATGATAGACCATGTTCTTGAACAATTAACTGACCCCACTCGGAGAGCTACAGTTCCAGGAGCAGACTTATTGGGTACAATTAGTGCAGCGTATGGTCACTTGAATGGACGAAGGGGAAATAATCATGATATAGAGGTTAACATGCTCATACTTTCCACAGGAATATCTACAGAAGGTGAATTCAATATGAGGATAATAGACACCCAAGAAGGAACGCCTGAATATGTCGTTGGTCAAATTGCCGAAGGTGAGATACCTCGGATGCCAAATACCAATGTGACCTTTTTAGGCTTCGGGAATACCGCTCATCCTCAAATGCCCATAAGACATAGCTATGGCTTATGGTCTCAGCTGCAAAGTGTTTGGATGGAAATTTTTCGGCAAGCCGAAGCTACGGTACAATACATTCCGCTATCACCAATTGCTGGAACACCCATGATATGGTCTGAGGATAATGCGGATAGCTACCTACAAGTGGCTACTGTGCGATTCAGGGATGGGCTTATAGCCGAACCGCCAGAGCCAGGTGAAATTGTTGGACCTCCACGCACTATTGTGTTTGATGCATCAGATTTACTTTTCGAGCCGTTTTCCGCTGTTTTTGTAGATGAAGACGGAGCTCTAGCGACAATTTTGAACGAAATAAATCGACCTCGGGGTAAGCGAGATTTTCTGTTGACGAATAACGGGGCACGCTTGTTTGTGGTAGGTAGCATTGCTCAGTTGGATTATGGAGTGTATTTCGACAGCAGTCAATATTCTACTGACCGTGCGAACAGAGTGGCTGGCATAATAATCGGTGATGGCATTTATTCGGGGCTAGTTGTGCCACTAGATATAGGTACACGCAGATTCTCTTGGCATAATGCCAGAACCTACCCAGAATTCGACGAGAACGGGAGAGCTATCACGGATAATCGGCAGAGAATGAGGGTGGTAGCGATTATTTCTGAAGGTAGTAGCGATTATCACGAGTTGCGAAATGCCGGGCTAATTAGGTAAAACTTGTTTTTCTGCTGACTTAGCCCTTTAATCATACTATAGCCAAGTTTGGGAGGAGGAGAAGCCATGATGCCTGATGAGGCACGTCGCAGAATTGCCATTCTGAATAACGAGCAACAGCGTCTTGGACGCTTACTGAATGAATCCTTGCATAGAAAAGAACAAATTCGTGACATCATCAGAATGATAGATACAGGCGTTGGAAACGCCATAGAATCCGCTAATCGTAGCGTAGGTGTGCTTGATGCAGAGTACGCTGCATGTTTTAGCGTTCGAGGTGGCAACATTGCTTACCAACAAGTATTTTCAGAAGTGTATCTAACTCCAGGGACACAGAGAGATGCCGAAATAACTCAAGCTCGCACTGAGTGTGAAATAGAGCACAGGGATACTGATAGGCGGATAAATGATACACGAAACCAAATGCAAAGGAATGAAAACGAGATGCGTATGCTACAGAATATGATGAGGGGTTGATGGCTTATGAGAATACACATCTTAGCAGGCAGTCGCTTACAAGGGTTTCATAATGGCTTTAGGGCATTGCACAACAATATGCAATCCACCAGCAATGTACTGAATTCGGTTAGAGGTGCCATGCAAAGAATCATAGGGGGTCCAGGTCGATTAATAAATGCACTCCGCCCAATAGAGCGCAGAATTAATCAAGAAGGCGGGCGAATAACTGCTTTGGATAGAGCGAATAGGCGTGTAAATACATTTATCACAAACACTCAAGCCGCTGATAGGCGAGTGGCATCCATGATAGATGTTAACCAGAGTAGATTCTTTGGTCGCTTCCCCCGTTTACGACCCACATCATCCCGAAGGCCAAGTTTTTGGCAGGGGCTCAGGGGTGGAGTACGAAACCTTGTGTCAGCTATAGGTCGTGGCGTTCGCACTGTTGTAAATGCCGTTGTTGATTTTTACCGACGGCACAGCAGGGTCATCAATATTGCCTTAGGTATTATTGTGGGCGCAGTAGCTGTGGCGGGGATTATCGCAAGTGGCGGAACATTGTTGGTTCCAGTGCTTGCAAAAGTTGGCATAAAAGGAAAGGCGGCGGTTGCTATTAGCAAAACAATATCCACGACAGCCGCTATAACCCAATTTACATCCACTACCTTAAATGCTGTAGGTGAAACCACAGGTCTCAAAAATAACCCGCGCTTCATGCCTATTAAAAAAGCATTTAATGTAGCAAGTAAAATTACAGGATTGATAACTTTGTCGAGCATTAAAAGCATGGCGGGTAATAAAGTGGCGAAGAAAGCTACTGCGGGTCTGCCTTCTATGAAGCTATCCCTTGCTCCATTGACATCTCGCTTGGGTTTGAGTGCTGGCACAACACAAATACTTAGCAGGACTTTCAGTATTGCGCAAGATGTCAATAAAATTAGCTCAGTCAGCCTTTACTCTGTGGATGCCTTAGCTAGTGCAAATAGCAGAACTTTTAACTCAATTCGAACGACAGTAGACGGTGCAAATGACGTGATAGGTAGCATAAAGCTCTTTAGGACATAGGGAGGTGCAGATTTTGGAAGATTCTTTAAATGGAGGTTACGTTGCTTTAGAAGCTGAAATGTATGATAAAGCAGTTGAGATTTTCAAACAGGTATTGAAAAGTGAGCCAAGTAACTACCTGGCAAATTCAGGAGCTGGCAGAGCATTATTACTCTCTGCTAGCAACCCCGACCCCAATGAAACCGAATTAGAAAGGGGCTTGAAAATCACGGAAGCCCAACAACTTTTTGAAAAAGCCATAAAATATTGCCGTGAGCCGTCAGCTAAAGCGCAACTGTTTTTTGACTTAGCCAATAGTCAGTTGTTTCGAGGTGAACTCAACAAGGCTTTGGGTAATTATGCTCAATCTTTAGAAATTGGGCATTTAGCTGAAGGGGTTGAACAAAAAATTTATTATCTCATGGGCGTTATAAACCATGAAAACGGGTACGGTCAGCACGCTCTCAAAAATTTTGAGCAGGCAGAGTCTGTACCTGGGTTGTTCGAAGATATATATGACATTTCATTGCGGCGATGCCAAATATTTTTACAACAAGAAAAGATGGGTCTTGCTGAGGAAGCGGCTAGAAAACTTCGATTTCTTGCGCCCGCTGCGGTTGATGGTCATCAGCTTTTGTTTCAAATCCTTGTTCAACAAGACAATATTTTAGCTGCCACAGACGTCTTGGAAGAGATGAAAGAAACGTTTCGTGACAATGTCAACGCCTTAGCCGAAGTGCATCTTAATCACGCTTTATTGCACTGCCTACAAGCAGAACATTCTGGCGAAGGCTCCGATGCTCATTATTCAGTGGCATTAGAGTGGCTAAAAAATGCAGAAGAAATGCAAGGCTTGTCTGAGTCTGCTAGATTTGAGGTCACTATGGCAAAAGCAGAAATTGAAATAGCTATGGGTAACACTTCAAGCGCCATCCCTATTCTGCAGGAAGTGTCAATGTACACAAAAGATGAACTTAAACCATTCGCAGAAAAGGCTAATTATATATTGCTTGAAGTGGCGGATCAAAGAGGAGAGCATAAAAAGACTGAAAAACACGCTGAATTCCTTTTAACCAGTGAGGATGTTTTTTATAAGCATCACGCTCACTACGCACTGGCTAATGCGCAAAAAATGAGTGATTCTCCTCTTAAAAATGTTGTCGATATTTTTAATAACGCAAATGCTTATTTCAAGGCAGCTACCGCAAAGGAACCTGGAGACTTTCTGGCACTCGTTTATCGCATCAGATTATATGCGGATTTTGGATACTTTGAAGAGGCTCGACAGTTATGTGTCCAGGTCTTGGATGGCGAATCTAAGGAAGCTCACATGAACTATATTCGAGATGCCGAAAGGAGTGCTAACTAATCAGTGAATACTTAACCAGATTTAGGCGAAGGTTGAAAATGCGGAGATTTAAAAAGGATATGGATGAAATTTACGAAGATAAGCCACAGGAAAAGCAACGAGCTAAAAGAAATTTAGGCGGTGTGCTTTGGTTGTTATTTGCATTGATGACAACCATAAGCTTCCTAGTGTTAAGAGCAGCACTTGAGAGTGACCTCTTGGGCGTACAAATTTCTGGAGAGAGCAGGATGTCAATATATTCAATTTTTGCTTCGTATGCTCTATGTTTTGTTGTTTCAGCTGCACTGGCGGGGTCTATTCTTGGTGGCGAAAAAGGCAGCGTGAAAGGTCTATTAAGGGTAGCTATAGTGATTGCAGCAATAACATCATTAGGTCTAATGGCTTTATTAGGTATAATTATACATCTATCAAGTGGCGGCTTCACCCTCGCTTGGCAGAGTGGTGATTTTGCAACGGTGCTCCTAGGAGTTTCAGCAATCGCAATACCCTTTCTAGCTTCACTCATAACCTTTATTGGGTTCTACTTTGCTAAAAAACAAGCTAATAAGGAGTGATTTTGTGCGAGACATTCTGTTGGATCAAAACGAACTTGATAGAGCTTCAAGGGAAATGGAATCTCTGTCAAGCGATGTTGTTAACTTTAAAAATACAATTGAGGGTCTTTTGGACAATCTTTTGATTGGCTTTAATACTCCTGCAGGACGACAGTTTGTTGCTACTTCTAGGGAGGGGGTGTTAAATCAACTTGAACAACAAGCTGCTTCAATCGAACACGTGGCTAATAACTTAACTGAAGCTAGAGATATGTATCAATCAGTGTTCGAAGAATTTGCTTCACTTAATAATAATATCAGAAACAGAAACTAAAAACTAACATTTCGAGAGAGGATGGAATGAAATGCCAAATGAAACTACTTTAAGCCAACAAAACATCGAAGAGGCAAAATCTGCGGTAACCACTTACATGGCTACCTGTGAAGGACTCTTTAATCGCCTGCAAACCATAATGAACAACTTAGTGCCACAAGATTTTAGTGGTCAGGCTGCTAACGGATATCAAGCGTTCTTTCAGCAAATAACACCCACCTTGACAGCTAATATTTTCCACCCAGGAACGTCGTTGCCGTATAAAATTCAAACAATGTTAGACATGACACAGGACGCTCTTTTGTTGCAAGCAGACCCTCAGCTAGGACAGCAAAACTCCCAAGCGGTAGGTGGCAGTTAATAAAATGCTGTTAATTAAGCAGCATAATTATCCAGAGAAAGGAAATTGGTGATTAAAATGGCAATTATTTTTAGGTACCCACAAATGCGCGCTGCCGCCACGCAGGTTCGCGCTATCGCAGACGAATACACCCAAGCAGCCGCCACTCTTTTGGCTGGCACAAGAGGTGCTACTGACAGTTGGCGCGGAGCGACAAAGGACAAATTCATTCAATTCGTGGAAGGGCCTAGCAATGATTATTTGGCGAGGGATATCCCGCAACTTGTGTTATTTATTGCCGAATTGTTAGAAAATAATGCAAGAGCAATGGAAGAAACAGATGTGCAGGTAGCGAGTCAAATACCCTCAACCTTATAGGTGATGAATATGGATAAAGACAATAAAAAGCAGAGAGCATTTGCTTATGAAATGACTTTGGTTAAAGCTAGGCTCATGGGTCAACTAACGAACATGAGGGCAGCGGGTGAAATTTATCTTGCTGCCCAAAAAGCTTACCGCGAATCAATGGAGAAAAAAATAACCGCGATTGAAAGCACCAAAGTTGCAATCCCCAAAAACCACGACAATCAATTTCGTGGTAATTTGGGGTATAAAAATATACACATTCAACCTGTGCAACCCAACATAGCTCCCATATGGCTGTCAGTTAATTCGGTCAAAATTGACAACTCACCCCCAAGAAGTATTGATGCTAGCTTTCCTCAGCTTTCGTATCGCCAAACAGAGCTTAATGTGGAAACCATCGAATCCATCGAAGTTCCATCACACAACTGGCTTGCGCCAGAAATAGGCGTTTTCCATTCAGGGCCAGAGGTTTATGACCATAGTTTTCAACACAAAATGCCGACATTGACTATCGGAAGCAGTGCTTTTGAACACTTGGAAGCCATCGAAGTCGGGATAGGCTCAATTCGGAAAATGGAACTCGTTCAATACGAAAGTTCGCAAGTTGAGCCTTTTATTTTCGAGGAATTGGAATTTGGGTCAATGCAGAATGAGCCAATGCCGCTTATCGATTTTGAAATGGCGTTAAGGTCACTAACCTTACTAGATTTGAAATTTAGTATAGCCGAGAAGTCGGATTTTCTTGCATTAATTGAGCAGTTTGAAGTGGACGCAAAAACCTTGCCTGATGCTCAACAGCTTTTGGAGGATGCTTGGCTAACTTTGGGGATTGCAAATGATTCTGTAAACGATGTTATTAAGTCTATTAAAGAAGTGGGTGTGTAATTTTTGAGTTCAAAAATCGAAAACTTGAGAGCGATTGACGAAAATACGATATTAATATCAGCTGAATTTTATTATTCATATGAAAAGAAAAAAACGTCGGAACCAAAATCCCGATTGTACACACTCGATTTCATTGTAGAGAAGCATATAACTTTGAATCAACTGCTCGATGCAATAGACCACGGTCTGTATAAGTACCTCGAGAAAAATAATGTTAAAGGATGGTGGCATGACAAGCACATATCAAAATCAGCTTTAGCTAAACTTTTTAAGCTTCGTTCGCCTGATGGGAGTGACGACTCTTTGCGACCACGAAGAGTTTTGCGTGTTGTGCCAATGCAATTTAGAGGAACGATTGAGCGTGTATCTAGTAGAGAAAAAAAGGTGAGCAAGCGATACAAGGTGGAAGCTCCACCTAGAAAGAAAACGCCGTATATATCTATCGTTAGAGAAAATTCGTTTAACCCTAAAGCGAAAACTAGGATTGGGTGTATAGCTGGTTCTATTTACGAGTCCTCGCTTGACTATGAGGATAGAGTTTTTAGTTATGCCGCTTCAGTATTCGCGGGATGCCTTAAACAGTTCAGAAGACCTGAACTGAGACATGATACGAATTATGTAATTGGTTTATCGGATATTGATTTTGACAAAGAATCACTCAAGGGGACTAACAGCGTAACGGGAGAAAATCAAATTTGGCTGGAAATGAAACATGAAGATATTACCTTGGATGGTTTAGGTTTTGTGACTAGTAGTCGCATTATTTTTGATGCAACTAATAGGCACGAAGGCATGCCTCTCTTTGATAGAGAATACATAGCACCTGCTTTTAAAAATCAGGCTCCTCGGTATAATATCAGTGACAGCCCTAACAAAGCGCTCGATGAAACTCCGGTGCGCATAATACCACCTTCTGAGCCGCCCCAAAAATCCAAGGACAGTCCTCTTTCCACACTCCTGTCGCCGCTACTGATGTCTGGTGCAATGATTATTGTTATGCCTGCTTTTGGGGGTGGCGGAAACATGATTTGGCTTAGGGTTGGCATGGGGTTAGCTATGTTTGCCGTTGCGGTTGTCATGTATTTTATGCGTAAAAGAGAGCAAAAAACCGAATACAGAAAAGCCGTTGAAAAATGGAAAAGTGATTATGAGTTGTATATAGGTCGCATACTGAAAAAAATAAATGAGAAACAAGTGTGGAGCAAAGAGCAATTAGATGCGATCCATTTAGACAAAACCGAGCTTATGGATAAAGTTCTGCGAATGAAAGGCGGTATTTTTAGTCGCAGACAAAATCATAGGGATTTTTTATCGGTACGCCTCGGGGTTTCGATGGAAGGTAGTCGATTAACTCCCTCTCCTTTTGCTATTGTGGGTGAGACAAGAGAAACAGTGTTTGCATCTGCAAGGTATAAAGGGGATGTTTTGGGTGGTTCATTTGAAATATATCTACCAAAAGATGAAAAAAAAGATGGTAGATTGCCATACTTGAATGACTTGCCCGCTAACATAGCTGCAAACTACGCTTTTCTGGCAAACGCCCCTGTATTGTTAGATTTACAGCAAAGTCGCTGTTTAGGAGTGGTACCATTTAGAGAGCAACTTAAAATAAAACACCTCTTTTTCGAGCATTTTTTGGATAACTTTATTTTTGAGTTATGCTCACACCACTCTCCTGACCATTTGCAATGTGTTATGTTTAGCCAAAACATTAAAAACTGGGACTCGAGAGAAAGGATAGTGAGCAGGTACAAGCATTTGCCTCATTTTAGAGAACTGTTAGACGGAATCTCGCCATTTGCTTTCGACAAAAAAGGAGCTCATATGCTACTAAACCGCTTGAATGAAATTATGCAAGAGCGACAAAAGGAAAGTAGTGAAAATAAACAACCTCACATTGTGGTGTTTTTTCGCGATGATCGCTTTTTGTCCATCGACAAAGATGATTATAAGGCTGAACAAGATGAAGAGGATGAAGATGATGAAGATGATATGCAGTTCGATGACTTACTGAAGCAACATCCATTTTCTGAATTTCTGCCAGATGAAGGTGAAAATCCAAATGTGAGCATGGGTTTGAGTTTTGTGTTTTGTAAGGAGTATAAGGAGACGCTACCAAAGTATTGCGGGCAAGTAATAGAGATTAAGAAAAATAATGCAGAGTGGCGCGTGTTGCCGCACGAAAGAGTGCTGGAGGAATCTTCCCATGAAAATCAATATAGCCTGTTGCCAGACGACTGGTTTCCACCTTCTGCCGAGCTAAATCATTCAAAAGGACACAGGAAATTATCTGTGGCCTTTAAAATGCTTTCTGTACTGCACTATTATCGAGTTAGTCAAGGAGCCAACTTTCCGCTAAGCGTGAATCTATTTGACTTACATTTAGGTAAAAAAATTGACGCTGACTATATAGAGCAATTACGGTCAGAGAGTGACGTAACGAAATCACTTAAAGTTCCGATAGGTAAACCATCAGGAGGAGAAAAAGACGAAATTGTTTCTTTGGATTTGCATGAAAATGCCGAAGGTTGCCACATGGTAGTAGCGGGCACTACAGGCTCTGGCAAATCTGAAACAGTTTTGACTTACTTAATTAGTCTTTGTATGCACTTTTCTCCTGAACATGTCAATATTCTGCTTGTTGACATGAAGGGGGGTGGGTTTTCTAAAGACTTAGAAGGTTTACCACATGTAGTTGGGGCAGTTACAGAAATTGACGAAGATGTTGATAATGACGGCGGAAAGTATGCACTTAATCGATTTTTACTTTCTATAAAAGCAGAAGTTCGCGAAAGGAAGAAAAAACTTCGTAATGCCGACACCAACAACATTGATGATTATATAAAGAAAGCGAACAAGGGTGAAATACCGTATGCCGAAAGACTACCTCATCTATTTGTAGTTATTGACGAGTTTGCTGAGTTGATGCGTTTCTCTTCGGAGGGCGGTATAGATTATAGATCGGAAATTGATTCGTTGTGTCGCGTGGGACGTAGCATTGGTATTCATGTTATTTTGGTGTCGCAAAACATAGAAGGTGCGATTAGTGATGAGATAAGGCACAACATCAACACAAAGCTGTGTCTAAAAGTGAAAACTCCTGATGCCTCTCGGAGTATGATAGGGAACGATGCAGCCGCTAGCCCTAGAATGCCAGGCAAAGGAAGGACGTATATGTACGCAAACAACGGTAGTGCGTTCGAGTATTTCCAGGCGGGCTTTTCCCAAGCACGGATGGTTGCAGATTCGAAACCTAATGTACAAGTTGTCCTCATGAACAAAACGGGAGAATATGATTTTGATTTCTACAATTCCCACATCGATGATAGACAAGAATGCAAAAAAGCCGTAATGGATCAGAATCAGCAAACCCAACTAGATCATGCTAAAGGAATAATACAATCATTCGGTGAAAAAGCGCCTCGTCAAATTTTCCGCAACCCTTTGGTTAGTGATGTCGAAGCATTTGTCTGGGATGGATACAGGGAAAGAGGGTGATGAACATGAAGGTAGTGATAGGGAGGTATGATGACCCAATCAACCATGAGCAGGATGACTATTTTGTTGATGTGTCTAAAAATAACCTGATTATATACGGAGGTGTAGGTAGTGGTAAAACAACTTTATTAAAGACCTTAATCACTAATATTCATTTTGTGCTACAGGAAGGCGAAGATTTGGAAATATTCATACTTGACTTCGGAAATGAATTGTTCGGTATTTCTGAACTGCCTTATGTTGTTGGGTATTTTCATGCCTACGATGAGGAAAATATTCACAGAGCATTAAGTGAGATGGACAAGAAAATACGAAAGCCAGCCAAAGGACGTGTTCTTTTTGTTGTCGATGGACTAACATCGTTTTTTGCTCAAAGTTCCACAGAAAAGTATCGCGGCACTTTTGAGCGAATTATCAGGGAAGGAATGCAGAAAAATATCACTAGTGTTTGCACTGCAAATACAACTAGACCAGACATACAGCCTTATTTTTCCCAGAAAATTGCACTAGATATACCTAGCGACAAGTACAGCGACGTGTTTGAAGCAAAAGTGGAAAAACCACGTGTTCTTAGTGGTCGGGGCATTGCAAGTAGCATTAAAGAACCACGAAACGCGTATGAATTTCAGGGATATAATGGCAGCGGTGCCAGTGAGGATGATATTTGGTCGTTCGTTCTGCAGGAACCATTGCATTTCGATCGTAATTTGGTCGAACCAGAAGTATACTCTTATTGGAAACGCAAACAAAATGATTGGCGAAAGAGCCGCAACAAACTTTCAATAAAAACTTTTGATTCGGCACCCTTAACGGAAGAGGCTTGGCTCAATTATACACAGAAGCCATTTAGAATGGACAATAAAATGATTGCAGGGATTGATTATGCCACATTCAAGTCTGTCGAGGTGGATTTAAGTGCGCCTGGCTGCATTGCATTTTATGGCAAAAAGGACTCAAATAAAGAAAGGCTAATGACATTTGTGCTAGAGGGCATGACGAGAAGACTTAATAAGTTATTTGTTTTAGCAGACGGTCTAAAAGAGAATGATAAGACTTTGTTCTTTGAAAAGTACGGCGAGTTTGAACTCGCATCTATCGAAGTACTTAGTGGTCGCCGTCATAAGTCTACCGAGACTATTTTAGTTGTCATTCCAAGCCTAGCCTTGCCTAAAAAAAGCAACCAAATTTTATTGAAAATACTAGAATCCGTTAGGGATGCAGAAGAAATGGGGATATTGTTTGTATTGTTAGACGCTCGACCCTTTAAGCCCCAGAACACTTACATTCCGCAAAGCTTCGCCACGCCAACTCATGACACACTGACTCACGATGAAGCATTATATGATACACCTAACTTCGTGCCACAAACTTATGGCGAAACTTTAAACTTGAATGACTATATCACTCACGCTTTCTTGGCTGGTGATCTTTTTCGTTTCTTTTCTTCTAGCTCATATGCACCAAGCAACACAACCGTTTTCGATGCCTTGAGTAATGATTTTGCTGTGAGAGAAGAATTCGTGCCCGCATTATGGGATTGGGATGGATTTTACTTGAATTGCGAAACGGAGGAGCTAATTAAAATTAGATATAAGGAGGTGAGTTCGTAATGAATGGAGAGCACGTTTTATTAGATACATCCAAGATAGAAGAATTTATTAGCCATAGAAACAATCTACTGGAAAGATATAGAGATATTAATGAAAGATTTAACGAGATAACTCAAAGGCTAATAAACAATCACTGGCAAGGTGACGGAGCGCGTGCATTTGCCCAAGACGCTCAGCATGTCAGGTACAATATAGGCTCGATAGCTGAAGTCCTACGAACCATGTGGGATACCTTGCAGGATTGCTTGGAAATTATAGAAAATCAAGATAGGGCTTTAGGGAGTGATAACACAAACTTGATGTAAATTCTGTTTTTATGCCGAGCTTGCGTAAAGCCTGGAACTCTATGAATATCATCTCTACAGCGAGAAGCAATTATATCCAAGGTGCTGTTAGAGCAAAATGAAGTCCGCCAAGTGCTTAGCAGGGCTGGGCTTTGTTTTACTTTAGAGAATTACGTCTTGATTTGTAGTGAAAGAGTGTTTTCACAAACATTGAAATAATTGCGAAGCCTACAATCATTCGCCAAGCACCAGATTAACCTTTTCAATGCGTCAATGAATCGACGGCGCATTAAATTTCTGGCATCATTGAATTTGAGGCCTCCTAAACCTCGCCTAATGTATATACTCTCACGCTTGATTAAGGTTTTCAAACCGCTAATTAAATGATGGATAACGCGCCATTTATTACCAACTAATTTTTGTCGAATAATAAAAACCCGATTACATCCACCCAAAAGCATTGCCCACATATTTCAGCAACTTAATTTAGGCAGCGACCTGCTACGTCCTAGTCGCTGTTTGCTGCTTTAAAATTCCATTATATCGATGTTAAATTACGCATTGCCCCAGACTTCTTGAATGTGATGTCGTCGATAAAAATCACCTCACCCTCGGTATCGACCTCGCAAAAATTTTGTGAAAATTGCTTGTAGTCGTTCACTGAAATTCTACAATGTTTTGCGACCGCTATTCGAGCAATGCGACCGACTTAGAATGCATAAAACGTCCGCTGTTGCCGCGGGCGTTTTATGCTTATTTCTTTTTTAACAATATATCCCCTGCCAAGGCAGTCTAACATGGCATAATAAAACAATAAGTCACTTAAAGCAAGTGTGCCCCTTGCCTAACCCTCTGCTCAAGCATAAATTTGCCTGTAAATATCACATCATCCACCTAAACACCCCTCTAGCCTTATATATGCCATAATATTCAAATGGCGGAGTTTATGCGACTTGTGTATTTGAGGTTATGCCTTTCAGTAAAGTGGTGCTGCATCAAACTAACGACTCCGCTTTGGTATTTGGGTTTTTGACTAACAAAATCATCACGCTTTTTCAGATAAAACTCACTTGTCAAAAAAATCAAGCCTATTTCAAAATTCTCTAAAATGTTCATTCCAAGAACCTCGGCTACATCAACGTCGTCCTCGTGAGGTGTTGCGATTATAACATCTTTGACTGTGCACTCGTGTCTAAGATTAGCTCGTTATCCAAAAACGAAAAATCCATATAACTATCATGCTCGTGTGTCAACCTCTCGTAAATTCCCGTTTCTTTGCCACTCCACGCCTTATCAGCCACAACAACAGGCACAGCCGAAACCCAAGGCCCAAAATCCTCACCTTCAATATCAACCATGAATACCCATTTACCAGAAAAATTACCAAAAATATCTACTTTGCTCATGCATTGTGGATTTTCAATGATTTTGTGCATTTACACACCTCCTGTTGGATGAGATAATTAATTTTATCATAGTTTCAGTGGTTAGTCAAATCATTTCGTCAGCTATAGGATGCTTCCTTAAACTGCAAATAGGAATTTCTCGTTTCAAAGACGAGATTAAATTTTTTCGCACTGAATACAATCCTTTTCACAGGAATGATTGTTGCAAATCAGGTCGACATTTTGAAGGATTTAAGACTTTGGCTATGCAATATATTTGCGACCATAATACAAAAGCTGCTTTTAGCATCACATTGAAACGCACCATTTTATACTAAAAATTGCACTACAATTGACACTAGCTCTCCAACCCCATCATACCCTTAACAACCCTCATGCCATGAAGTATCCGATGCACTTTGATAATTTTGGCATCCTCATCCACATGATAAAACAAGCGATATTTGTAAGGCAAAATCATATGGCGGAAATAAAGGTCGCCCTCATATGCGGGGAACATAAAGGGATGCTGCAACAGCATATCTGCCAGCCGTTCAATGCTATCCGCAAATTTATCAGCGGCATTAGGGCTATACTCGTACAAATAAGCATCAATCTCCAAAATATCCAATTCGGCAGAGGGTAGATATTCAAGTCTATACACTATTTCTCGTCTCTCTTTGCACTCTAAGGCTAGCCAAAACTTCATCATGCGTTCGCAATATCGTACTAGGGTCAGCAGCTTCTAGCTTTGATTTTTCTAATTCAACTTTAATGTATTCTTGATAAACCGCCTCACGATAAGCCTTTTCAGTTTGAAGATTAAACGGAATTCGCTCTTCACGGACAATAGTCCTTAACAGCAAATCAACCGCTGTGGTTAAATCCATGCCAATCTCACTCAAAATTCTCTGAGCATTTCGCTTTACTTCACCATCTACATTTACCGATACTCTCGCCGTCGTCACAATAATCAGCTCCCTCTCTTGCTTTTGTACATTATACACCTATTATGTGCATAATGTCAATATCAAATTTATAAAAACCTCCAATCTTGCCACATGGATTGGTGTTTGGGTTGTGCGTTTGGTTTTGTAAGTGCATTATTCCTCGTTTTCATATATCCTGCCGCCAACAGCCAACCCACATCCTGAACAACATTCCCACCCACCATTGTAACACAAACTTAACCCCCCCAAACCCCCTAATTCCTTGACTTTTCGGGCATTTCATGGTATAATTATACTAGATAAATCGACAAAGAAAAGGATTGGAGGGTTCAATCATGAAGAGCATTGTTTGCGCTAACGAGTTATCTGATTTTGCATTAAATTGGCATTTACTAGGACTTTTTGCAACAAGGGGTGGACCCGGGTCCTTCCCTTGTTGCAAAAAATAAGATATAACGCTTAATTTCAACAAAATCGCCATATACGATGTCAATGTCGAAAGAAGCGCAAATACAGAACACAAATGATAAATGCAAAATATTCAAAAATTATCAAAAACACTTGCAATAATTACCATTTTATGGTATAATACATACATCTCAAAATTATCAGATTACACTTCGCTTCAGATTGTACAGTTGCCGACCAATATAAACCGTGCATTTATGCGGTTGATACTGGTTGAGCTAAGAATTGCTAGGATTGCCAAAATGCCAATCCGACCCCATACAGGGGTAGGTCTGCCTATTTATAGGTACGACTCATCTCTGCAAATAATTGAATAAGTCATATCATATGGCGAAGCCAACTTAAAGGACCGAATACAAGCCTACAAATTGCTTGTTTCGGTTCTTTTTGTTATTTGTAGTGATTTTGACAGAGTGAATTGGCTTGCTTCAAAAAATGCCTCTGCAATATTCGCGCAATAACCTGTCAATTCATCAAGTCAAAAGTCATCTGTAGCCCATATAGCATGGGCGATTAGGTCATACTGCCCCCATTCGGGACAGCATGCGGTGGTGCCAGCATAGTCAAAACCCACCCATCATCGGGAAGATGTTAAAATCTCGTGCTTAGCTTTAACTGTAGTGCCTGTAGTACCTGCAATACAGCAACATTATGCAACATATGGTTGTTACGGGTCGTGCGACCCGTCGTTTCCGCATTGCTCCACCAATCAAGCCTTGTTTAAGTTGGTATTCGCCATTCGGAATATTGAATAGGGCTTGATTAGCGGAGTAATGCAAACATCTCTTGCAACAAAGTATCACACACATCCTATTTTCGAGGAGGTTTTATTTCTATGTCAAAAAATAAAAACAAGAGTTTGGTTAGGCAGGTTCAAGAAGTTTTTAAGAGCAAGCTACGCATTGGCGAAGCAAAGCACGATGCCAAAAAGCAGGGTGGAGGTGGTGTTTTAGATGGGATTTATTCATGGAACACCTATAGGGGCTATCTCAATAAGTCTTTGGCGTTTGCTAGGTGGGCTAAGGAGCATTATGGGGTCAAAACCCTCATAACCGCCCGCCCTTATGTAGATGCATATTTGCAACATTATATTGACCGTGAATATAGTCCTTATACTCAAAAGACTATAGCTAGTGCATTGGCTAAGTTGTATGGATGTTCTACCAAAGATTTCATACCGACCCAAACACGCCACCGTGCCAATATTACACGAAGTCGCAAGGGTAAGTCTAAGGTCAAGTTTTCGGAGGTCAGAAATCAAGAATTTGTTGATTTCTGTAGAGCTACTGGACTTAGGCGGCATGAGATTAAGAAATTGAAACCTGAAAACTTAGGCTTTGATAAGGCTTCGGGTAGATATGTGATTATGGGCTTGAAGGGTAAAGGTGGGCGACCTCTTGAAGTTCCTGTTTTGTGTGAAAAGGCAGTAGATAGGATCAAAAGCACTCCTGCGGGTCAACTTGTTTGGGATAGAATCCCCAGCAATGCTGATATTCACTCATATCGGGCGGATTATTGTAAGTCAATCTATATCGCCCTATCTCGGAAATCCCCAAGAGTGAGCGTTATTATTGTCGTGGCGACCTCAAAGGAATAGTCTACGACAAACGAGCTATGGCAGTAGCTTCTAGGGCTTTGGGGCATGACAGGATTAGTGTTATTGCTGGGCATTATTTGTATGGTGCAAGCTCTAAACATTGAGGGATATTTTTCAATTTTTGGCAAAAAATATTGCGAGGTGATTTGTTTGGGTAAGAAAATAAACTTGCAGGAAGTGAATGGGAAAGATAGGGCGTTGTGTGACAAGGTCATTTTGTTGGTGCTAAACAGGAGAGCTTTCAAGGAAGGGCTGATTGATGAGGTGACAAAAAGGTTAATTGATTCGCAAATAGAAAATTCTGCGTAAGTGCTTGATAAAGGCGGCGGTTTGTGTTATAATGGATGTAATCGAATTGTCGCCTTATTCATTTTAGAATTGAGGTGATTTTAATGGATATTTATCAGGTTAGAAATGAATTAAAGTCCACGGGGCGCACGCTTTTTGATATGCCGCTTCGTGTGGCGTATTATGCACGTGTGTCTACGGATAGGGATGAGCAGTTAAATTCTCTCGGTAATCAGCAAAGCCATTACGAGGATTTTATCGGCAAAAATCCCAATTGGGTTATGGCGGGGGCTTATGTGGACGAAGGTTTGTCTGCTATCACCACGGCTAAGCGCGAGAATTTTCATGCCATGATTAACCATGCGCGTGAGGGGCGGTTTGACTTTGTGATTACGAAGGAAATTAGCCGTTTTGCCCGCAATACGCTGGACAGTATCCGTTTTACGAGGGATTTACTGGCTAGTGGCGTGGCTGTGTGGTTTCAGCAGGATTCCATCAACACCATTGATGATGATTCTGAAATGCGCCTTGCTATAATGTCGAGTTTGGCGCAGGAGGAAAGCCGCAAACTGTCTAGCCGTATTCGGTTCGGGCATGAGCAATCCATCAAAAAAGGCGTGGTGATGGGTAATTCGCGGATATATGGTTATGAGAAGGCTGGCGGGAAATTGGTCATCAATGAAGCTGAAGCCGAGATGGTGCGGCTGATTTATGAGCTTTACGCCACAGGGGATTATTCCACGCCCAAGATTGAAAAAATCCTTGATGAGCGAGGTTATCGCAATATTAAGGGCGGCAAAATCAACCGTAATGTGCTGGGCGGTATCATTAAAAACCCCAAATACAAGGGTTTTTACTGCGGCAATAAGGTGAAGGTTGTGGATATGTTTACCAAAAAGCAAAAGTTTTTGGATGAGCAGCATTGGGAGATGTACCGTGACCATGACAAAGTGCCACCTATTGTGACAGATGACTTGTGGGAGCGGGCGAATGCTGTATTTGCGCAGAGAAGTGCTGATGTGAAAAGCCGTCGCACATCCTACAAAACAGACAATCTGTTTACTGGCAAAATTGTCTGTGCTGAGCATAACACGCCGTTTTACCTAAAGTCACGAGGCAGTTGGGTTTGTAGTCACCGCATTAAAAACGGCAAGGACAGCTGTGATACCATCGGCATCAAGGAAGATGAGCTAAAAGTCATGCTTGGCGAGGTTTTGGTGGCGGTGGCAAGCTCTGCGGACGAGCTTGTGACGCAGTATTTGCATTTTTTACAAAATGCTGACACGAAGGTTGACAACAGCAAGCGAATTAAGCGACTTGAGGGCGAAATCGCTAAAATAGGTGTTAAGAAGGATAAGCTACTGGAACTTAACATGGATGGAAGCCTGTCCAACACCGAATTTAGAGGGCGAAACGATATTTTGAACGAGGAAGTCACAAAACTAGAGCGAGAAATAAAAGAATTGCTGGCAAAACAGGAGGGCAACTCCGCTTCCGCCAGCAACATCCAAAATTTCAAATCCCGCCTGCTTGAATACATCAATTCACCCGAAAAAGAACTATCCTCTGGGGTCGTGCAAATGCTTGTTGACAAAATATGGGTGCGAGCTGACACCGACGGCATGGGTATCACGATTGCCTTAAACACAGGCATTTCGGCAGAAAATCGTGATAGTCGTTCTGGTCACACGAATAACAAAATGGAGGCAAAACAACATGGCATTACACTCACCACCCCAATCATGGCAAAAGGATTTGGGCAACGGGCTTGTTTTCCAAGCTAATTTAGAAGGCACATCGGGAGTTTTTGACGGCTCTGGTCAGCTCGTCTACCCCATAGACGGCTTTCCTTTCGGTCAGCTTTTTTTCGCAGAGGACGGCATGTCCTTTCTATACCTATCCCAAGGGGTGCGCCCAGAGCTTTTTGATGCGCCCGAATTAATACCCCTAACCAATTCAGACGCCCTAGTCCTCTTCTTCAACCAAGGCGAGCTTGCCCATTCGTTTTACATACAAGACCTAATAAACAACCCCGCCCCCCTCTACGCCGAATTTGAAGCCCGCGGCGGCTGGGAAGCCAACCACATCCCAGAACCCACCCTGGCAGAACAGCTCGCCCTGGGGCAAACCGTGGTTTGGTGGAACATAAACACCCCCGCCACCCTATGGGACATCCACCACCACCGCCACCACAACCCATCAGAAAACACCCTGCAAGTGGTAACCGCCGCCGAAAACACCGCCATAACCTTCAGCCTAACCAACGGCCAAATCACCGCAACAGAACACTTCCAAACAAGCACCACCTTCAACCTAAGCTGGTTCATAGGCCTCCTCCTCCTAATAACCATAACAGCAACCACAATCCGCGGCTTCATCCTAAAACGCAAACGCGACCTAGAATAAAAACAATTTTCATTTTTTCAAAAAAACCCTTGACAACCAACAACAACCATGCTATACTATCCATTGTGCCTAAACAACACCCCTCGCGGATGTGGTGGAATCGGCAGACACGCAGGTCTTAGAAACCTGTGCCTATGGCGTGGGGGTTCAAGTCCCTCCATCCGCATAATATCAGAATACCCCGATAAATCAAGGTTTATCGGGGTATTCTTTTTTAGTGTGGTAATAAGTCCTGTGCTGTATGGTGCGGTAATGGTTGGGTAATATAAAATGCCGTAACCAGATTACCGCATTAGTCGAGCAGGGCTATTGTGTCCTTCTTTAGGTTTGGCAGGGCATGGCTGTAGGAGTGTGCCATAATAGGACAACCAGAAAAAATCCAGTAAACATCAGGGTTTCTGCGTTAGTTCTGTTTCATAATTACAATGGACACCCCTAGTCATGTCGCAATTTAGCGAAATTTGAGATTAAATATCTAGGGTGATTTGCACGGAAGCATGACCCAATATTTCACTTACGGCTTTTATGTTCGCTCCTTTTTCCAAAAGCCTCGTAGCGAATGTGTGCCCATACAGTATAATAACGCTAAACCCAAAAACCCAGTAAAATCAGGGGTTGCAGGGGTTGATGTTATTTATTTTTACTCAATTTCCAATCAAATCGGGGCAGATATTTTAAGCGTAAAATCCCTAATGTTTCATTAACGCTAAAATCTCATTGCCCCCAAAGGAGGACTGTATGGGCAAGATTTTAGCCGTATCCGCGCGAAAGGGCGGAATTGGTAAAACGACGACGGCAGTTAGTTTAGGGGCTTCATTGGCGCGGCAAGGCAAACGGGTTTTGATTGTGGATGCAGATAGCCAGCACTCCGCAACCGTGAGCCTCGGCGTGGCAGAACCGAACAAATTGCCGTTCACGTTAGCCAACGTCATGCAAAGCATCATCAATGAACAGGAGTTTGACCCGCTACAGGGGCTTATCTCCCACACGGAGGGCATCTCGCTTCTGCCCTCAAACAACACGCTTGCGGGGATTGAGGTTGCACTCGCCCCGATAATCGGGCGGGAAACGGTACTCAAACAGTATATAGACAAGGTTCGCGGTCTGTTCGACTATACACTGCTTGATACCGCACCTACCCTCGACCTGCTGACGGTGAACGCATTGGCCGCTGCCGACAGAGTAATAATCCCCGTCGCCCCAAAATTCCTTGATGCAAAGAGCTTAGAGTTATTGCTGAAAAGCATAGCACAAATTCGGCGGCATATAAACCCTCCTTGAAATCGGCGGCATATTGCTGACGATGGTAGACAGACGGGCGAACATTACCAAGGGCATTATTTCCATGATTGAGCAAGCCTATGGTGAGAAAATCAACATTTTCAAAGACCCGATACCCCGCTCCGTCCGTGTGGTGGAAACATCGACAACAGATGAACCACTCTCCGGAAATCGCCGCAAAATGGCTTGTGAAATTGCAGGAGTACCCACATTGCCGATGATAATCCGGGAACTTGACGACCACAGTGCCGCTATCGCGATGGTGGACAGCAACCTCGAACAACGGGAAACTCTGCTGTACAGCGAAAAAGCATGGGCGTACCGTGTCAAAATGGAGGCACTCAACCACATCGGCGTAAAAGCCGAAATGCACTCGGTCGAAGTGTTGGTAGCGCAGACAGGCGAAAGTAAAAATCAAATTTTCCGGTTAATACGCCTTACGGAACTTGTATGTACGCTTCTTGATAAGGTTGATGCCAAACAGCTTGCATTTAACCCTGCTGTAGAATTGTCATATCTCTCGCAATCTGAACAAGCAATGGTTGCGGATGCAATGGACAATCACGCAATAAGCATGGGAAAATATCAACAACGCCATTGCCGTGGCGGTCAAGTTTGGGATAGGGAAACAATGGCAAGGGATGTATCTAGGAAAAATCAATATGCCCATAGCCGACGGTGACATAATTTCATCCGGCCATCCTTTGCGTAAAACTGCTTGCAAAGGCCATTACGTTATCGTTGCTTCCAACAAGTCAAAGCCGGATATTGTTGATTCAAATTTGCAGCCCATAACAAAATCTTCCGAAATCTATGACGGGATATATGTCCGTGCGTCATTGACATTTTTTGCGCATGTAGCCAATGGGCTTCCCTATATTTATTGCAGCTTAGGACCTATCATGAAAATGTCAGACGGCGATTATATCTCTCAAACAATTTCTCTTGTGCAGTATGCTTTTGGAGATGGTGCTGTCCCTCAAGCACCATCCGCAACACCCAACACGAAGCCAGTAAAAGCCGAACGCACAATCAAAGTCACAATCAAAAGCGAACTCGCATTTGACAATGACAATCCCCCGTGGAATGATGCCGACCTGCCGTATTTAGACGGAACTGCAAAAGACCGTAGTTACACCTTAGAAGAATTTACAGCCTTGGCAACAGAGCCAAAGCAAAAATCATAGCGAAAGGGGTTTTGGCATGAAGGATAACAGAAATCTTAAATTTTTCTGCCCGCATTGCGCTATGGAGTACATCATGGTGGGTGTGGATATAGAGCAGGTGCAAAACTGTTTTTGCCATGTATGCAAAGGATACTGCGAATGGCAAGTTAATCTGCCGCTCTTGCGCTGACGAAATCAGCCAATTTGCTTGTAAGGTGGCAGGCTATGACTAGAAAAGAGTTGTGTACCCTTATAGGTATGAACATTCGTGCCGAAAGGCATAGCCGTGGCTTAACGATAGATGAATTTGCCGAGCTGCTCGACTTATCTCCTGGTTTCGTGGGCTTAATAGAGCGTGGGGAACGCGGGGTTACTGCTTACAATCTTCTGAAAATTTCGCGCGTCCTTGGTACGCCTACGGATAATTTTTATACCCATACCAAGACGAAAACCCCCAGTGGGGTAAAAGTGCTATAGCATAAGTTGGGTATGCTGACGAGTGACTTCTCTGAAATTGAGTTAGTTTTCATTGTGGCGGTTGTGCAGGGGTTACGGCAGATGCAGTCACAAGCATGACTAGGTACTATTAGTAAGGAGCGAACAGTTTAGATGGTCGCTCCTTATTTGTGTTTAATCAATTTCAAACAACAGCGCAAATCTCTCCCAAGGTCTAATCCAGTACATAAACCCTGGTCTATCAGGATTAAAATGTGCCAGTGAAATCACATACTGCCCTGTGGGGAGTTCACGCTCCCAGTTAATAGTCTGGTACACATATTGCCCCGGTTCAACAGCAGTAGTATCAAATGTCATAGCACCGCCCTCGGTCATTTCAATGGTAACTGTGCGGAGATTTGCATTAGAGCCAGAAAATGTACTATCAAATGCTTCACGCACTCGATTGAAGTCGCGCCCGCCCTCTGGCGTATACAGTTCTATCCAGTAGCCAGTCCAAGGAGTGTAGAATGTTCGGTCTGAAATATTTTCTCACCTTATAATCATCGTTGTAGGTGTTACGGTCACATCGGTAATTATAACGTGCTGCTCAAACATAGGGTTTAACTGCATATTGCCTGTATATGCTTCAAATGCTTCCTCGGTTATAACAAATTCATGAGTTATTACTTGACCGCCAATAGAAAAACCAAAATGTGCGGTCATTCTATAACGTCCAGACGGTAACTTACCGAGGTGTTCTCCCCAATCTGCGTAAGCCGAAATAATTTCGCTTGATGAGATGCTCACTTGTTGCCGTGTTGGAGCTATAATCTCGTAAATAACTTCCCATGAACCATATATATACCTTTGCAGTATAAATGGGCTATTGAAAGTTAAATCGTTTGGACTATCATTTATCACGCTAAAATATAAGCCTGTTGGAGTTACTTCATCTGTGGAAATACCTATGTTGACGGACACAGGCTCAAGCATAACTAAATCATGCGGAGTATAATCGTCTATCGTAAACTCGATAAATAGTAATTCCTGTACTCGAGGCGCACCTGGTCGCAAATGGTCTTGGGAGTGTGTCCGTTTGAAAACATAATCTCCGTTTGCTAAAGCTCCGTACAGCCACTCAAAATTCACACGATTGCGGTCAATCTCTCCCGGCATTACTGGGTGTCCTTCAAGTGTAAATCCCCAATTTTCAATAATTGGAGGAACGTCTACCCAAGCCCCATCCACTACTTGCCATAAGCTGAAATACGAACCCCTCAAAAAATATGCGCTTGAAATGTTTACTGTATCAAATGCAATTTCTGTACGACTTACTGATACCTCGCTTGCAAGCAAGATAATCTGGCTTGTGCCGCATGATAGCTGAAATGCTATGCTATTTTGCTCACGCTGATTGCGAAAAGCCTGTATTTCATCAGGTATTGGTTGTGCATCTGCCGTAAAATGATACCAAGCAATAACATCAAATTGGAATTGTAAGGTCTTGTAGAGTTGGGTTAGTTCTGCATCGAGGAAGAAATCACGCTCGAATGTGTAAATCCCTGTTGGACGAGAAGTTCCCCAACTTACATGGCTTTCTTTTATATCGCCATTGTTTATATACTGTAGCCCTGCTGGGTTGTTTCTTTCGCTCATGGACATGCCATCAACACGAAAATCGTCATTGTAATATAGCCGTTGCCCTGTTTGGTTGCGCACCATAAAAGCAACACCAAATTCATTAGAGAATGTCTGCGATGCTTGCAAACCGCCTATGTCACCAATACTAATTAAAATGGGTTGCTCTTGTGGTTGTAAAGAAGAATGTCCGTCTGCTCCAATATCAGCACTTGGGATTTCGTGTCTATATCCACATGAAGCTAATGCCAAGATAGTGCCAAAAATGAATAACAAAACCCCATACCTTTTCATGGTGAATCACCTCCTACCATTATAAACGGCAAAGCTGAGCCAAAAGTTCCAATTTACCGTCAGCCTTGTAGCTCGGCAATCAAAGCAAATGCTATCTTTTCAGTTTTCTTCGTGGACTGCATCGCTCTTTATTCTAGTAAACTCCTTATAACGTGAACCTTGGAAAGTTAATTTGCCTTTATCTCCCTCGGCAAGCATACCATATTCTTTATCAGATACCTTAAACTCCATTCTATCGCCACTCTCTACTTCAAATGTAACGTAGTATGTTGTGTTAGCGGAATGGTGCGTCAAGTAACTCTTCTCGCCTCTACCGCCATCATAAGAGAGAGCATATTTTACGCCTTTTGAGTTAAGCCAAGCAAGAAACTCAAGGAAAGATTCATAATCTATAGTTCCAAGGTACCTGCTTTTGTTGTTAAAATATGGAGGGTCTAAATAAATAAAGTCATCTTTTGTTATAGACTCAGCTGTAGAACGATAATCACCGTCCATGAAAGTTATTCCTTGCATACGCTTTGACCAATCAACAAGAATTGTGTGCAGAGTGGCAGGATTAATCCCTTTGCGTGTATGGTGCAATGCATTATTAAACTCACCATTTTTATTAAACCTGATTAACCCAGTCACACAAGTGCGTGACAAAAACAATAAATCCTCTGCGTTTGGCGCAAGATTAAAACGATCTCTGATTTCATAGAATCTCAAATGGCCCTCGTCTTGAAGTTGATTCCAACGTTCATAATAACTCTCTGCAAGTTCCTCGGGGGAATCCTTGACCTTTTTCCAAAATTCGATGAGTGGGCTGTAGCTATCGCCGCAAATACCAATTTGAGGCAAAACCGCATACGCAACAGAGCCACCCCCTATAAAAGGCTCATAATATTTTTTGAAGTTCGGAATATGCTTCATGATGGTAGGAACTTGGCTACGTTTGCTACCGCTCCATTTTATGGCAGGGGCTATTTTTATGACTTTATCAATTTGCATCAATTTCGTCCTCCTGCGTGGTAATGGCAATGTTTGGGTCGATTTCAAGATAGTTGCAAAGGCGTACAAAAGTCGTCGCAAGGGGCGTGTCGCCACCTAAATAATTATGGATTTTGGGCTTCGACACCCCCGACAAGCGTGACAACTCAGATATAGATTTTATGCCTTTGTCAATCATTGTTTTGGAAATGCTGTTAAGCCCCTCCAACTCGTTGTATGATTTTAATATTGCGTAGGGCAAAGCCTGCTGTGTAGCCAATTAGCATACCAGTTACAACTCCTGCGATTATCATTACAGGGCTGTAGTAGAACAAGCCAACTGTGCGCACCAGAGCCGCCCCAATGGCAAGTTGAGCTACACCATGGACAACACCGCCAAAAACGCTTACGCCAACCACGCCAAAAACATTTGTGCGTTGTACAAGAACCATAATGGCAAAGCTTGCCATGCCCCCTGCAAGGCTGTAGGCAAAGCTAAAGGGATTGCCGAAAAGCAGGGCAACAACGCCGATGCGCAAAACCGCAATGGCAAAGGCGGCACGGACACCAAAGGCATAAAGTGCCATAACCACAACTATATTGGCAAGACCAAGCTTAACAAAGGGAATCGGAACAAGGAGCTGCATGGGGAAAAGCCGCTCTATATAAGCCATGATAATGGCAAGAGAGCTAAAAACCCCGTACATGGCAATGCGTTTTGCTGTATCTTTTTTTGGCATGTTTACATCTCCTTACAAGGTTATCATAATGTCTATGGATGGACCTTCGGGTTCGTCTGCAATTTCAAGCATAATCGTCACACGGTTAGGCAGGCACACAATCCGCTGAAAGGTGTTGGTAAGGGGCGGCCAGCGGACGCAATCCCCTCCGTGGCAGTCTGCCCGTGACATGTAAACCCTGCCATTTGAAACAGAAATTACATTTTTGCCCCTGTCGGTGTAAATTTCGTGGCTTTCCCCTTCCATTTCTGCCAGGCTAAGGTTGTAAATCTCCCCATCTTCTGATAAAATTATTATACGTGCGCCATATGTGTCTGCTCCGCCAGTGAAGAAAATAAAAATAAGGGCGACAGCCAATACTATAAAAATGCCAATGGCAAAAAAGTCTGTTTTTCGTATTATTTTAACCATATCATCACCTCAACGTATTATTATAACATAAGCAAGGGAGCTTGTCCATGAAAAAAGCGTTTGAATTTTTAAGAAAATTACTAAAGGCTGCCAAGGATAACGAAATTACAGCCTTGGCAACCAAATTAACTTATCATTTAATTTTTGCCCTGTTCCCATTTTTGATTTTTCTAATATCCCTGGTGGGCTTTTTTAATATCGAGCCAACTTATTTAATGGAGGAAATCTCTGCCTTGTTGCCCTACGAAACTGCAAATATGGTAAATGAGGTTATAAACAGCGTGGTGGACACCCGCAACCCAGGGGCGTTGACCATTGGCTTGATAATTGCCTTGTATACGGTGGCAAATGGCTTTCGCTCTATAATGCGGGGGATAAACCGCGTTTATGGGCAGGAGGACAGAAGGCATATTGTTAAGAGATGGGCTTTGTGCGTCTTGCTTGTGGTTATCCTTGCTTTTGCCATCATCTCGTCATTGCTGGCGATTATCTACCGCGATTTGATTTATAATCTCATTGCCGCAAACTTCTCAACAAATGCCTTTGTTGAAAACATTTTCGGTGCGCTTGGGGTAGCTGTTACCATAGCAATTCTGCTTTTTGCTATAATTTTAATTTATCGCTTTTCATCCAGCGTAAAACACCGCCTCCTAAGCCTTTTGCCTGGGGCGGTGCTGACTATTGCGGTTTGGGGCTTGTCTGCTTGGGGTTTTAACATTTACATCAGCAACTTTTCCAACCATTCTATGATTTATGGACCTATAACCAGCATTATTTTGACCATGCTTTGGCTTAATGTTGTATCTATTACTATTCTTTTTGGGGCGCAGTTAAATGCACAATTAAAAGCGGGCGGCTAATATGCGCCCGCTGTTCGGTAAACGTATATTTCATTATGAACCAAAATCCTCCAAAGCCCGTATAAGCTCCTCATTGCCTATAACATGTATGCCCTCTGCCAGCCTATCCTGCTCCTCTTTGGCAAGGGCATCAACTGGGCGGTTTGTCAGCTCTTTTATTGTGGTTTGGTCGTTGTCGTAAAACACGGCTATAAAGCCTTCGTGGGTGGCTATGGTAAATCTGCGGTGTTCCAGAGCGTCATTTTGCCGCAAATGCACCTGTTCGGAGGCAAAGGAAAGGATACGCCAGTCCACAAACATATTCGCTACATCTTCGCGGCTTTTGCCAAGCAAAATTTGGGCGGGCATTTCCTCTACCCTGTCGAAGGTTGATGTTGCGGGGTCGTAATATTCATAAATCATTAAGGTGTGGGGGGTTATGCGGGGTATGCCGTCATTTTGGCGGGCTGTTTCGGCTGGGGGCAGGGTGAAGGATGCCTGTGTCTGCTCTTGCTCCCTAGGGGCTTCTGCCGCGTATTCCTCGTTTTCATATGATGCATAAGGGTCGTCAAAAGGCGTGTTGCCTACCACCAAAGAATAGGCAAGAACGCTGGCAACACCAAGCGCGCCCACAATCATCACAATTAAAACGCCATATGCAAATTTCTTTTTCAATATTATCACGTCACTTTCTGTAGAGTGGGTTTTCAAAAATTATTTCCAATTTTTGACTATGTAATACATAGGCTTTGTTACAAAATGATTAAAATTTCATGCCACACTTTACTTTTTATGGATTTAGGTTATAATTAAAGCAAACGACTTTCGAAAATCGCGATTGTGCGTTCGGGCAAAACCAATTCGAAGCCCCCTTCGCAGGCTTCGAATAGCCCTCCTTCAATCACGTTTCTCAATGTCGTTTGCTTAATATAAGGAGGTATGATTATGAATGAACTTACAAACACCATTTTTTATAAAATAATCCAGGGAGAGTTGCCCTGCTATAAAATTTATGAAGATGAAAAATTTCTTGTGATACTGGATAAATTCCCGTCATCTTTGGGTCATTGTTTGATAATGCCAAAAACCCCATCCCGAAATATTTTTGATTTGGACGAGGTTTCTGCTGGGGAGCTTTATCCCCTGGCAAAGCGTATGGCGGTTGCTGTCAAGTCTGCTGTTGACGCTGATGGGGTTCATGTTTTGCAAAATAATGAGGCAGAGGCTGACCAAACCGTCTTTTACTTCCATTTACATGTTGTGCCGCGGCATAAAAATGACGGGGTGCGCCTTGGTAAGCCCCTTTCGGGCATTTCTGATGAACAAATGGAGAAGGTGGCGCAGGCATTAAGAAAGGAGCTTGGATAATGGGCAAAACAGGAAAAAAAATAATCGCCCTTACCAGCTTAACTGCCATTGCTGTTGTGGTTATAGCGGCGGCGGCTGTGCTTTCTAGCGGGCTTAATAATGGGCAAAATGGCAACATGGGAAGTTTAGGCAATATTATTAGAGGCAACAGCTCTGGGGGCGGCTTTAGTTTTGGCGGCAGCACCCAAACCCTGCCAGATATTAACTTTCTAATCCTTGGGCTTGATGACGAAGCCCAGCTTGCTGATGTTATCATGGTTGGTATGCTTAGGGGAGAAAGCGGCGATTTGGACATTTTGTCCATCCCAAGGGATACCAGCGTGGACGTTACCCCGCAGCTTCTTGACCGTTTTGACAGCGTTGGCAGACGGGGGCATATAAGTTATCTTTCTAACTTTAGGCTTAATGAAATGCGCAATAGGGCTAACAGAGATGCCTATGGCACACAAATTACAATTGAGTATATTGAGGGTTTGCTTGGCATAGAGATTGACTATTACGTAACCATGCGCCTTAGTGCCTTCCGATATATTGTTGACGCAATTGGCGGGGTGGAAATGTACATACCTCAGCCTGGCTTGCGGTATATCCAAGGGGGAACTATCGACATTGACATTCCGCCAGGCTGGCAAAGGCTAAACGGCAGGCAGGCGGAGCAGGTTGTGCGCTTCCGTGCCCGCCCAACTGCGGATATGTTTAGAATAGAGATGCAACAAGCCTTTTTAACGGCGTTTTTCTCCCAAATAATGAATACCGAAGCTTTGATGAACGACCCCCTTGCGTTGTTCACAACATTTGCAACCCATATAGACACAGACTTGGGCGGGATTGCCGCCGCAGGATATATTGGCAGAGGGATAATTGGGGCTTTAAGCCTTGATAATATTGACTTTCATACAGCTCCTGGTACGCCTAGCACCAGCAGGTATTTTATTGACGAGGCGGCTCTGGGTATGTTGATGAGGGATATACAAAACGGCACAACCCGCTTGCCTGAACCTGATGATGAGGAAACGGCGGAATAGCTGTTGCTTGGGGAGAAGAGTTGCCTGGGGCGGGGTACAATATTTAAAGGGGGATAAAAATGTACTACAAAAACGACTTCCTGCAAAAATTACAAAAGAAATTCGGCAAATTTGCCATTAACAACCTAATGATGTATATTGTGGCGGGGATGGCGATTCTTTTTGTTGCTGACCTTTTCTTTGGGGGCGTTCTTAGCATGTTCGCCTTTAGCACTGCCCTTATTTCCGAGGGGGAGTTTTGGCGGGTTATTACCTTCATCCTCATCCCTCCTTCTGATAGCGTCATTTTTATAATTTTTGCCTTGTATTTTTATTGGCTTATTGGCTCAAGTTTAGAGGGGCAGTGGGGTGCGTTCCGCTTCAACATGTTTTATCTTGTGGGCATCCTTGGAACAATTGCCGCGGGACTTTTAACGGGCTTTGCAACAAATTTTTACCTTAACATGTCTTTGTTTTTGGCTTTTGCCCTGCTTTTCCCTAATTTTCAGGTGCGCCTGTTTTTCGTCATCCCTGTGAAGATGAAATGGCTTGCAATTTTAAACCTTGTGTTTTTCGCCTTTGAATTTATTACGGGGGATTGGTCTGTGCGGGTGGCTTTGCTTGTTTCTCTTGGGAATATTGTGCTGTTTTTCGGGAAGGATTTTATTCTTGGTTTGCGTAATAAGCAAAGGCAGGCGCAGTGGAAGCGGGATAACCGTAGGTGATTAGTGATTGGTGATTAATATGTATAATGAATTTGTAAACAGTTTTGACCAGACCCTAAAAATGGAAGGGTACACGCGGATTAACATGCCCGAAAATGTCCATTGCCCTGGGGAAATTGCCCTGTGGGGCAGGGAAACCTCTTCCATGACCTATTTTTATGTGACTTATAATACAAAGGCAATGGACACAGGCAACTTTGCCCCTGTTAAACAGTTTGTTGACCAATGTTTGCAAACTGTAACAGAGCGGATTTCTGCCAGAAATTCCGTTGCTTTTAATATTTTTGTTGGGGATTTGGATGGTGACGTTAAAGCCCATATTGACAGGGCGGAGGATTTTGCCCTTATGCCCCAATACGATATGTATTTGGGGGTGGATGGCTTCGGCAATGTGCGCCACCATGGGAAAGCCCCTGTTTCTACGGATAAGTGCTTGAAGAAAATTACCGACACCTTGGCGCGGATGTCTGGGGAAAAGCCTGTTTTGCAATCCGAGGTTGTTGACATGTCGCATTTTGCCCAGCCTGTGGCGAAAGTTCCCATTTTTGCCTATACAATCATTGGCGTGAATGTGCTGATGTTTGTTTTGATGGAGCTTGCAGGAGGGTCAACAGACAGCCTGACCTTGCTAAACTTCGGGGCGGCACAATTTTATTTTACCTTTGAATTTGGAGAGTATCACCGCCTGTTTACGCCAATGTTTCTCCACATTGGACTGTGGCATTTGCTGACCAATACCATGTGGATTATTGTGGCAGGGATACGGATGGAGCGGTATTTAGGGCATTGGCGGTTTTTGTTAATTTATCTTGTCAGCGGCACTGTTGGTAATGTGGCTATGATGGTTGCAAGCCCTGCGGCTCTTGGGGCGGGGGCTTCTGGGGCGGTTTCTGGCATTTTTGGGGCGTTGTTTGCCTTTATGCTTGTAACCAAAAAGCGGATTGAAAACCTTGACCTGCGGCTTATGGGTACGCTGATTGTGGTTAGCGTGGTGATGGGCTTTGCTATGAATTTTATGGTGGCAGATGCAAACCCCGTTGGCAATGCCGCCCATATTGGCGGGCTTGTGGCAGGGTTTTTGCTGGGGCTTGGTACGACGAAGTGGAAGGTGTGAGATATAGATTATGATAATGTCGGACTGGGGCGGGCAATGCCCGCCCCTACCATTTACGTTTTCATATTATCACTGGTAGGGGCGCGCATTGCGCGCCCTATTTCTGTTTTACGTACCACACAAAAATTAACATAATATTTTCACCCCACAGCGGAATATTAATGTACAAGTACAAAAAATATTTTGAGGTGAGAATATGACAGGTAAAAAAATTAGCCCTCTTAGGGCGACGAAAGTGCTGGTTTTGGGGGCTTTGGCTTTGCTTGCCCTAACCTTTGCCCTGCCAGTGGTAAAAACCGTCTTTGGCGGGGAAAAGCAGTTGCCAATTTACTCCGTTGAAACGGACGAGAAAGTTGTTGCCATAACCTTTGACGCGGCTTGGGGGGCAGAGGACACCGACATACTTATTGAGATTTTGGCTGAATATGACTGCCGCGCAACATTTTTCATCTGCGGCTATTGGGTGACGAAATACCCAGATGCTGTGAAAAAGTTTCACGAGGCGGGGCATGACATTGCAAACCATGGAGATACCCACGCCCATGTGGCAAGCCTAAATTTTCAGCAAAATGTGGAAGAGATTGCCGCGGCACATACCCGTGTTTTAGGGCTTATTGGGGTAGAGATGGATTTGTACCGCCCGCCTTATGGGGAGTATAATAACACGGTGTTAGAGGCTGCCAAGTCGCTTAATTATCACACCATACAATGGGATGTGGACAGTTTGGATTGGAAGCGCCCAACACCAGAGGCAATGGCAGATAGGGTTATAAACCACAAGGACTTGCGGAATGGGTCTATTTTGCTGTTTCATAATGATATACCTGAAACCCCTGTGGCTTTGCGGAAGATTTTGGCAGAGCTTAGTAATAAGGGTTATGGGTTTGTGCCTGTTTCGGAGCTTATACACCGTGGGGAGTATAAGCTTGACCATTCTGGTAGGCAGATACCTAAGTGATATTGATAAGACGGGAATGGGGCGGGCAATGCCCGCCCCTACCGATATATGCCGCGCGCGTCGAGCAACAGCAATGTAATCACGCATTTATAAAAGGTTAACACAAATACGGTTCTGGGCTGTGTTTTATCTGGTTTCTGTCGCCACATTCATATACGAGTTTGTTGCCGCCCCAGATTTTGTCATGCCAGTGGGCGAAGGCTTCTGGGTCGTCTACATTTACCAAAAAATCTCTTTCCATGTCTTGGGCGGGTATGGGCTTACTGAAATAGAAGCCCTGCAAATACTCCACTCCCATCTGGGCTAAAATTCTGGCTTGCTCTAGGGTTTCCACCCCTTCTGCACAAACCACATAATTCATAATATGCGACATTTCCACAAGAGCCCCAAGAAGGCTTCTGCCAATTTCGTCTGTTTCAATATCGTTTACAAAACTTTTGTCAATTTTAATTTTACAAATGGGCAGGTGGCGCAGATGCCCAAGGCTGGAATATCCCGTGCCAAAGTCGTCAAGGGCAATTCTTGTGCCTAGGTTTTGCAAATCTTCTAAAATTTTATCGCTGCCGCTGGCGGCAACAACCACGCTTTCTTCTGTTAGCTCCAAATAAATATTCGACAGGTTAAGGGAGTTGCTTTCCATAGCCCCCACCACCTCATCAGCTATGCTTCCGCTTACAGCCCGTTGGGGTGACATGTTGATGTTCATTGTAAAATCTTCATTGTGGGTCATTTTCTTCCATACGGCACATTGGGCGGCGGCTGTGCTAAAAATCCAAGACTCTACCTGATGGAACACCCCGAGGTTTTGCAGGGCAGGGATAACCTCCATAGGAGAAACAATTTTGCCTTCTTCGTTACGCCAGCGCAAAAGAGCCTCTGCCCCTGCAAATATGTTGTGGGCAACGGAAAAGATGGGCTGGTAAAACACCTCAAACCCTGCAAATTCGGCAGTTATGCTTTTTAAAAGTTCCGCTTCCAGGTTTACCTGCTTTATATGGGAATCTCTGTAGTCGGTTCTGTAATATTCAACAGAATCCTTATGTTTTTTCGCCCTGCTTAGGGCAAGTTCTGCGTTTACCAAAATGTCTGAAGGGGCTTCCCCTGCAACATATTCCGCAACGCCTATAGAAACAGTCATTTTAACAAAAGTGCCGTCAACCAAAATGCCATTGCCTGTTACCGCGGTAATTGTATCGCAAAGCCATTTAGCATGGGTTTTTTCCTGCCCATGGGAGCAGATGGCGAAAAGGTCGTTTCCGAAATGATATAAAACATCAGAATCCCGCTTTAGGGTTGCCAAAACATTGCCATATTCTGCCATTATTTTATCCCCTAGGTGTAAACCATGGATAGAGTTTAGGGCGAGGAAGTTATCTATATCAATTAAAACAACAAAACCGCCGTTGCCACCAAAATTGTCATTATCTTCTAACATCATTTGGGAAGCTTCCCGTAAAAAGGCGGCGCGGTTCGGCAATCCGCTGGCTTTGGCTGTGTTGTCCGCGTCCCGCATATGCTCACTAAACTTTGTCAGCTGTTGCAAATTTATAATCGACCCAGCAATAACCCTATTTCCTGCAGGCTCTGCTATTGTGGCTTTTCCCATAAACGCCACCCAAACAGGCGTGCCGTCATAACCTTTTACCCGCACCTCCACTTTAAAATCATCTGTGCTTCCAGAAATTATCTTGTCGAGAGCGTCGTTTAAGGCGGCATGGTCGGCTGGCAAAATGTGGCTTAACAAAACATCTCTGCCGTTTTTAAATTTGCGGGAATGTATATCAATTAATTCGTGAATTTGCATTGAAAACTCATAAGAGTCTTTTGTAAGGTCAAAAACAAAAATGCACGTGCTGCTGCCTTGCACTATCAGCTTATTAAGCTTGTAACGCTTCTCTTCTTCTGTAATTTCTGATATAGAGCCAGCAAGATATGCCCCGTCGCTTTTGCCGCAAAAGCGCAGCCAGCGCAGGTTTTTGCAAACATCATCAAAAATGCGAACTTTAATGTCAAGAGCATCTTTTTTGCCTGCCTTTATGGCGGCAAGGGTTTGCAGCATTTCTTGCACCGCAGCATTATCCATAATAATGGTTGACAGCCATTCTGTTCCATCTTCAACCACCGTGCCATCAAGCGCTAAGAGGTTTTTAAATGCTTCGTTGAAGGTGAATGTGTCCGTTTTAAGGTCGTAAACATAGGTGTACTTAGCAACACCCTCTAGGATTAAGTTATCTGTGTAAGACATGCCTTCAACCTCCCTAAATTTAACTTGCATTAAATGTAAATTAGAGTTATAATAATTATGTAGCACTCTATTATACACTTTTTTTGAAAAAAATTCAATAGGAAATTTGATTTTAAGATATTAGGGGTGATTTTATATGTCAAGAAAAATTTTGGTTGTTGATGATGAAAAGAATATTGTTGATATTGTGGCGTTTAACCTGCATAAAGAAGGGTATGAAGTTGTGGTGGCAAGGGATGGAGAAGCCGCCCTTACGGCATTTAACCAAGAACAGCCCGATTTGGTTTTGCTTGACATTATGATGCCCAAAATGGACGGCTTTGAAACTTGCAAAAAAATTAGAGAGAAAAGCCAAGTGCCTATCATCATGCTGACAGCGCGAGCAGAAGAGGTTGATAAGGTGCTGGGGCTGGAGCTTGGGGCAGATGATTATGTTGTGAAACCCTTTGGGGTTAGGGAGCTTTTAGCGCGGGTTAAAGCCAATTTGCGCCGCAAAGATGCGCCAGAAGAGCCAGAAAAAGAAGGCGACAGGCATTTATTGGAATTTGGCGATATTGTTATCGACACGGCACGTTATGAAGTGCGCCGTGAAGGGGAAGCCATTGACCTTACCCATAGAGAATATGAGCTGACAAAGTTTTTGGCAACCAATGGGGGGCAGGTTTACTCCCGTGAGCAGTTGTTGGAGAGGGTTTGGGGTTATGAATATTTTGGGGATGTGCGCACTGTTGATGTTACCATACGCCGCTTGCGCGCAAAGCTGGAGCAAAACCCTGAAAGCCCAAAATACATTTTAACCCGCCGTGGGGTTGGGTATTATTTTAAACCGTAAGGTGATTAGATGAGTATCCGTTGGAAGCTTGTAGTAATTAGCGTGGCATTGGTTTTTATTGTGATGGTGGCAATTGGCACTTTTATTTTGTATGCCCTGCGTTTGGATGCAGAAAATGCCGCCCGTGATGAGCTGTCTGGCTGGGCTAATGATGTGCGCATTAACATAATCGACCATGAGCATAACCAAGCTCTTGACTTTGACGATTTGGAAACCCGTATAATTGAAAGCTTTGACCAATTAGTAACCCAGCGCATCCCCCCAGGGATGGATGCTTTTGTTATAACAGCAATTGGACCGCCCCAAACATTGGAAACCACCGCACAACCCCGCTGGCATTATGCCCACATTACCCGAAGCGTGATAACCGCCGCCCTTGCAGGAAACATAAGCTTTGACACAGCCCGAAGATACCCAGACCCTTTCGGGGAGATAGTTTCCTGGTTTGAATATGCAAAACCTGTGTTTTTAACAAACGAAATTCATCCAGACTTTGTAATTTACACCCGCATGTCTGCTGATGAGTTTTTTGACGGCCTTGATGCCACAACAAATATTATTGTGTTAAGCTCTGCCATGGCTTTGGGGGTTGCCACCCTTCTCGCCATTGCCTTTTCCATGCCCCTTACTAAAAACCTGTTCCACCTAAGCCGCGAAATTAAAAATTTTAAGGTGGGGGAAGTTACCAAAATAGACCTTAAAGGGGCTAATGACGAGGTGGGGGATTTGGCAGAAAGTTTCAACACCATGAGCCGCCATTTGCGCCAAGGCATGGTGGAGATGACCAACGAAAAAAACAAAATGGAAATTATCATGTACAACATGACGGACGGGGTTCTTGCCTATGACGGGTCGGGCAGTGTGATACACAGCAACCACGCCTGTGAAGAGCTGCTGGCAATTGACCGCATTGCCGAAATGCCTATGGATGAGCTTTTTGCCGTCCTTGATATTGAAGTGCCAGAAGAAGGCGTGGAAGCCATGGAAGATGTGACCATAAGCCGTGGGGATAAGTTTTTAAACGCCAGCTTTAATGCCCATAAAAACGCCAAAGGCGAGATGCAAGGGCTGATTATTGTTCTGCAAGACATTACCCGCCACATGCGCCTGGACAATATGCGTAAGGAGTTTGTTGCCAATGTTTCCCACGAATTGCGCACACCTCTCACCACCATTAAAAGCTACACGGAAACCTTGCTGGATGGGGCAGGGGAAGAGCCGTCCCTGCGCAACCAATTTTTAGAAACAATTGACAGCGAAAGCGACCGTATGTCAGTAATCATCAAAGACTTGCTGGAACTGTCGCGGTTTGACGATAAGCGGATGGAATTTGACTTTGAGCTTGGGGACATTGTTGCCCTGCTTAAAAAGAATTTGCAAAGCCATATGGTCACCGCAGAAAGGCAGGGCAAAACCATCACCTTCCACAGCGACATTTCAAGGGCAGATGTGCTGATGGATGCCCCCCGCATTAACCAGGTTGTCAACAACATTGTGTCCAACGCCCTGCGCTACAGCGGCGAAGGGGCGCAAATTGAGGTGGAAGTGCAAGAGCGGGGGCTGTTCTACATGGTCTACATCCACGACAATGGCATAGGCATCCCCAAAGAAGATTTGCGGAACATTTTCGAGCGTTTTTACAGGGTGGACAAAGCAAGAAGCCGAGAGCTGGGAGGAACAGGGCTTGGGCTTTCCATCGCCCGCGAAATTATGGAAGGGCACGGAGGGCGCATCCACGCCTCAAGCGACCTAGGCGTAGGCACAACCATGACCTTGCGCTTCCCAAAACCTTAAATTTGCACTTGATATTTTGTTTGTGGCGTGGTATAATATAAACATAGACATAAAAACAGAGCAATCGCAAAGCGGTTGGCTTAGTTGTGGGATATAAATAACCGCGACCTTGCCGAGGGGCGGTTATTTCTTTTTCAGAAATGTGTCAATTATGTAAATCATTAGCGTGATAAGCGCGATGACAAAGGTCATTGCAGCAAAAATCACTATGAATGTTTCAAAAATTGACATAAGCTTCACCCCCTTTCGGGAGATTAGCCAACCGCCTTGCTTCTATTGATTGCTCCAGAATTTATTTTATCATCATCTTGACACAAAGTCAACCATGTGTTATAATATGTTTAGAGAAATAAAACAGAGCAATCGCAAAGCGGTTGGCTTAAGGTTTAGTTAAATTTAATGCAAATAACCGCTACCTTTTGCTGAGGGCGGTTATTTCTTTTTCAGAAATGTGTCAATTATGTAAATCATTAGCGTGATAAGCGCGATGACAAAAGTCATTGCTGCAAAAATCACTATAAATGTTTCGGAAATTGACATAAGCTTCACCCCCTTTCGGGAGATTAGCCAACCGCCTTGCTTTTTGATTGCTCCAAGATTATTTTATCATCTTCTTGACACAAAGTCAACCGTTATGTAAATCATTATAATTGTAGGGGCGCAATGACGGTGAAGGAAGGTTTCCTAATCCTCCTCATTAAGGCGGATTTCCTTTACAAATTTAAGCTTTTTATAATAGTCCAGCTCGATAAGGTCGGTGGGGCTTACGGGGCGGTGGGGCTTTTTGAAGGGGGCGAGGTCTATATAGTCCAACATGGCGTAGACAAATTGGCTACAAAACATGATGTTGGGTTTGTAACTTTTGTTGGTCACAAGCCCTGTCACGTTGTATGCACTGCCTTCTTTGTTAATTTGGGCTATTTTGTCTGCCAGCTTTTGTTTTTGCTGGCGGGTGCAGGTGATGGAGTATACCAAGATGCGCGCGTCTGGGGTTTGGTTAAAAAACTCTATCATCTCGTAATTTAAGCCTGGGGGGTACACCTTTTGCCCTCCGTTGTAGCTTACGGTGGTTTGCAACTGGCAGTCAAATGACAAGCTTGCGTGGTTGTACATTTTTTTGGTGTAAATGGACATAAGCTCCGACACAGGCGAGCCTGTTTTGCTGATGATAACGTAGATATTGGGGTCGTCCATTGTGGCTTTAACGTCCTCAAAATACTCTTCCGTCAAACTGCCGTTGTTAATATAATTTCGGCTGTTGTGGCGGGAAAGCTCGTCTGCCGCATCCCTTATGTTGTGCAGGCAGAGCTTTTTTCGCGTGTCTGCCGCGGTGTTTTTAAGGCGGGCAAGCTGGGCAAGCCCGATGGTGGCGGCAGAGCCAATTGAAGGCAGATGAAAATTTGCCCTGCGCCCTGCCACAATAAAGCGGCTGGCAAGAACAGGCATGATAAGGGCGGCGATAGCAAGAAACCTGCGTAAAATGTGGATTTGCTCTGCATAATCCCCTGTGCCGTTGTTTACGAATATCAGGCGGTAAATCATAAACACCTGCAGCACAACAATCGCCACATAGGCAAATATCAGCACAATCTTAATTTTCGCTTCGCCTGGGGTCAGCACCGCCTTTAAGGTCACAAGGATGAACATTGCTATATATGTCATCACAAATAAATCCTCTGTGGCGTAAAACATCAGCCCAATAACCAAAAAGGCAATAAAAAATTTATTTAAATTTGCGAAATGTTTTTCTAGTGTCATTTGTTCTCCAATTTTAGGGTTGCGGTTTTGCGGGTTTTGTAGTATTATAGTACCATAAGCTATATACGCAGGAAAGAGGTAAAAGTATGCCGCGAAAAAGAAAAGTCCGCAGACGGCGCAGCCCCGCAATGGCAAAGGTGCGCCGCAGAAGGTTTTTAGTTATATTGCTCATGGTTGCCGTGGTTGCGGGGGTTTCTGGGTTTTTCCTCCACCAAAACCCAGAATGGCGGGAAAACATAACAGAAACAGCCACAAACATTTGGGATAGTGTGTCAAGCTTTTTTATTGACCTTTTCGCAGGGGGGCAAATCCCCGCTGATGGCTATGTTTATGTGCATTTTATTGACGTAGGGCAGGGGGATGCCGTCCTTATCCGCACTGCCTACGGGGCTGTGCTTATTGACGGTGGCGACAACCACATGGGTCAGCGGGTAATAGACTATCTCCACAGCCATGGGGTTAGGGAGCTTGCCTATGTAATAGCCACCCACCCCCATGCCGACCACATCGGCGGGCTTATCCCCATTATCAGCGAGTTTCCCATAGGCACGCTGATAATGCCAAATGTCACCCACACAACCTTAACCTTCGAGCGGTTTATAGAAGCCCTGGAAAACAGCCACATAAACGTGTCGCCCCCTGTAATAGGCGACACCTTCGCCTTTGGTGAAGCAGTGTTTACCATAATCGCCCCAAATTCCAGCGGTTACAGCAACCTAAACGACTATTCCGTTGCCACCCACCTAACCTTCGGAAGCACCAGCTTCCTGTTTACAGGCGACGCAGAAAGAACAAGCGAAGGAGAGATGGTGGCGTTACACAGCTTGTCCGCCAATGTGTTGCATGTGGGGCATCACGGAAGCAACACCAGCACCACGGAAGAATTTCTTTCAGCTGTCAGCCCTCAAATTGCCGTCATCAGCGTGGGAGCAAACAACACCTTTGGACACCCCCACAGCCAGGTAATAACCCGCCTTGTAAGCCACGGCGTTCGGGTTTACCGTACAGACATTCATGGCAACATAACCATAACATCAAACGGCACAAACGTAACTGTTAATTATTAACTTAACCGTCATTGCGGGCTTGACCCGCAATCCCACATGTCATTCCAAGCCCCATACTGTAGGGGCTACTTATTACTGACGAGTTCCCGCGTCAAGCGCGGGATGACGGCGTGAGGTATGCCTGTAATTACTCCCCCACCATACCCATCACGAGTTTAGCAGAAGTAACCGCCGTTTCTTCCATAAACGTAGGAAAGTCCTCATGGGCTGTGCCGTCTGCCTTGTCGCTTATGGCGCGTATTGCCACAAAGGGGGTGGCGGTTAGCATACAAACCTGGGCAATTGCCGCCCCTTCCATTTCGGTGCAAAGGGGAACGTGGCTTTCCCAAATGGCATCTTTCGCCCTGCGGCTTGCGATAAATTGGTCGCCTGTGGCTATTCTGCCAACATGCCATTTTTTGCCCTCTGGCAAGGCATCTTTGGCGGCGGTTTTCGCCTTTTCAATCAGCTCTTTGCAAGCGGCAAAGTAGGGGCTGGCAAGCCCAGGCACTTGCCCCGTTACATAGCCAAACTCCGTAGCTTCCACATCATGCTGAACCAGGTCGTTTGAAATTGCCACATCCCCAATGTTAACATGAGGGTTAATGCCCCCCGCAACCCCAGTGTTTATAACCCCCGCCACATCAAAGCTTGTCACCAAAATAGATGCGCAATGGGCGGCGTTAACCTTGCCAATGCCGCATTTAACCACAACAACAGGCGCGCCGCCAATCTTCCCTTCATGGAAGTCAAGCCCGCCGATTGTGCGGGTGGTCTTATCTGTCATCTGCTCCAAAATGCCCTGAACTTCAACTTCCATAGCTCCTATAATACCTATCATTCGTGTTCCTCCATATATCTAGTAAGTTTATTCCAAGCTCTGCGTTCGCTTGATTTTATGGGGTTAAAAAGGTTACGTAAGTAGCTACCAAGCTCTTCATCAGGCTTGGCGAGAACCATATCATCATTATAATCATCGTTATCCCAAATCTCTTCTAAAAGCTCACTGCCCAAAGGGTTCATTTCATCTATTAAGTCATAATCAAACGGCTCACCTTGAAGAGCTTCTTCGTAGTCCTCTTTGGTTAGAGTGAGTGTGTGGTCGCCGAAGGCGAGGGTTATCGGGGCGCAGCCCCAAAGGTCCTCATTCCCATTCACCTTCTCCTTTTCATTAACATTTAAATTCTCATTTTCATTTCCATTAGGTTCTTCACCAAATAACCTAAGGTTATTATTTTTAGATGGACGACCACCCTTTATTCCGTCCTTAAACTTCTTATTATTGGCATCTACCTGAGGCACAGCCATTGTAAATACGGCATTTGCAGCCCCTTTCACTTCCAACAACTCTTCATCAAGGGCATAAGCCACAATAGCATCATAAGCAGAAAGTTTTAAACTTTTTGGTAATTTTTTAATGGCTTCATAAAAACTTCTGTAAAAAACTAAACTATCTCTCATGTTATTTCTCCTTTAGATTAATTATTCTAATAAGATTATAACATAAAATG